>Ga0070741_10001144_pt1 | contig 84234 bp, 82 predicted proteins | sample Coa_R1_4_FD_66440 | JGI IMG/M metagenome (GOLD analysis project Ga0070741, IMG submission 66440) | Surface soil microbial communities from Centralia Pennsylvania, which are recovering from an underground coalmine fire - Coalmine... | ecosystem: Environmental > Terrestrial > Soil > Unclassified ... | reverse complement strand
TCCGCCGACGCCTACATCTTCGGGACGCGCGTCACGCCGCACGACGCCTATGCGTTCGCGCGCGGAGCCGCCATCCCGTTCGCCGACGACGACGAGGCGCAGACGCGGAGCGCCCGCATCGACCGCCCGCTCGACTTCGCCGCCGTGACCGACCACGCCGAGCTCTTCGGCGAAGTCCGGCTCTGCGACACGCCGGGCTCGTCCGTGTACGAGAGCCACCAGTGCGCGATCCTCCGCCAGCTCGAGTCGCCCGACGCGCAGTTCCTGACCCAGGCTGCGTGGCTCTACCCGGTCGGCATCCCGAACCCGACCCATCTCCCGCTCTGCACGGAGCCGGGCGTCGACTGCCCGGCCGCCAGCGTATCCGTGTGGAACGACGTCCGGGCGGCCGCCGAGGAGGCCTACGACCGGACGGCGGCGTGCACCTTCACGAGCTTCATCGGCTACGAGTACACGGCGAGCCCGGCCGGCCGGCACCTCCACCGCAACGTCGTCTTCCGCAACGACCGCGTCCCGCCCTCCGTGACCGGCTACGTCGCGACGGCGGCCGGCGGGATCCCGCAGGGCTTCTGGTCCGCGATCGAGGCGACGTGCCTCCAGGCGGGGACGGGATGCGACGCGGTCGTCATCCCGCACAACTCGAACCTGAGCGGCGGGATGCAGTTCCTCGATCCCGCGGATGCCGTCGAGGCGCTCCGCCGGCAGACGATCGAGCCCCTCGTCGAGATCCACCAGATCAAGGGAAACTCCGAGTGCCGCTTCGACCGGCTCGCGCGGGCGGGCGCGGGGACGGCGGACGAGCTCTGCACCTTCGAGCAGGACCCCAGGGTGGACCAGCTCCCGGGGCATGAGCCGACGCCGATCGACGCCTATCCGCGCCGCAACCTGGTCCGCAACGCGCTGAAGGACGGCCTCGCGCTCGAGCAGCGGCTCGGCGTGAACCCGTTCCGGCTCGGCTTCGTCGGCTCGACCGACAACCACGATGGCGCGGCGGGGAGCGTCGCCGAGGCCGGCTGGGCGGGCGGGCAGGGCAGCGGCGACTCGTCGCCCGCACGGCAGATCGGCGATCAGATGCGGACCAACCCGGGCGGCCTCGCGGTCGCGTGGGCGGAGGAGAACTCGCGCGACGCGATCTTCTCGGCGCTCAAGCGCCGGGAGACGTACGCGACGAGTGGCACGCGCCCGGTCGTCCGCTTCTTCGCCGGCGACCTGGCGGGCGTCGCCTGTCGCTCGGCGAGCTTCGTGCGCGACGCCTACGCGACGGGAACGCCGATGGGCGGCGAGATCGGCGCCGGGCGCGGCGCGCGGAGCCCGCGCTTCGCCGTGTGGGCGGCCAAGGATCCGGGGACGGCGGATGCGCCGGGCACCGACCTCCAGCGGATCCAGATCGTGAAGGGCTGGGTCGACGCGCGGGGGAGGACGCACGAGCGCGTGTTCGACGTCGCCGGCGACGCGAAGAACGGCGCGGACGTGGACCCGGCGACGTGCGCGCCGCGCGGCCGGGGCGCCGCGGAGCTGTGCGCCGTGTGGCGCGACCCGCGCTTCCGGCGGTCGGAGCGCGCCTTCTACTACGCGCGCGTCCTCGAGAACCCGACCTGCCGCTGGAGCACGCGCGTCTGCAAGGCCGCGGGCGTCGATCCCTTCTCCCCGAACTGCGCCGCGGCCGCGGCCGCCGCGGGCGCGGCGTTCGCGAACTGCTGCCTCGGTCCGGGGAACGACGCCTTTCTCGACCCCGTCGTGCAGGAGCGCGCGTGGACGTCGCCCATCTGGTACCGCCCGGAGGCGATCGGACGCCTCCGGGCCGCCGTCGAGTACGGCGCGGCGCCGGGGACGGACCGGCTCGCGCTCCGCCTCGCGCTCGCGCGCGTGCCGAAGGGATTCGGCACCGCGCCCCTCGAGCTGCGCGTCGCAGACGACGACGAGGTCCTCGCGGTCACGTTCCCCGCCGGCGCGTTCCGGCGCGCCGGCTCCGGGCGGCGCGTTCTCGCGGCGCCCGTCGGCGCCGTGACGAAGGCGACGATCGCGAGGGGTCGCGGCGGTACGACGCTCGCGCTCGCGACCGCGCCGAGGGACCTCTCGCACGCCGACCGGACCGACCACATGGTGACGGTGTCGCTCGCGTCGGGGACGTGGCGCGCGGCGCACACGCGCCTCTGGCGTCTCCGGCGCGAGCGCCTGGAGTCCGGGGGGCGCTGATGCGATGGCGGTCGCTCCTCGGCGCGCCGCTCCTGCACTTCCTCGTGCTCGGCGCCGCGCTGCTCGCCGTCCGCGACCGGTGGAATCCTCCGGCCGCCGCCCGCCCGCGCATCGTGATCGACGTCGCGCGGCTGCGCGAGACCTGGGCGGCAGAGCACGGCGCGCCGCCGAGCGGGGCGGCCGAGGCGGCGCTCGTCCGCGACGCGATCGACGAGGAGGTGCTCTACCGCGAGGCGCTCGCACGCGGCTTCGATCGGCGGGACGCGACGGTGCGCGAGCGCTTGGTCCGCCTGGCGCGGTTCGTCGGCGAGGACGCGGGCACGAGCCGCGAGGCGCTCGAGCGGAGCGCGCGCCGGCTCGGGCTCGAGCGGACCGACCTCGTCGTGCGGCGTCATCTCGTCGAGATGATGCGCCTCACGGCCGGCTGGCTCGGACCGGAGGACACGCCGTCGGAGGCGGAGCTGGCGACGTATCTCGCACGCCACGCGGACGCGTTCGCGGCGCCGGCGCGCGTCCGGCTGACGCACGTGTATCTCGGCGCCGCGGCCCACGGCGCGGCCCTCGAGTCCGACGCGCGGGCGCTGCTCGCCGCGCTTCGCGCGAACGGCACGGCGCCCGCGGCGGCGCCGGCGCGCGGAGACGCCTTCATCCGCGGCGCCGAGCTGGAGGCCTCCCGGGACGACCTGGCGCTCGCCTTCGGCCCGGGCTTCGCGGAGACCGTCGATGCGGCACCGCTCGCGACCTGGGTCGGCCCCGTCCGCTCGAGCTACGGGCTGCATCTCGTCTGGGTGCACCGGCACGTCCCGGCGTCGACGCCCACCCTCGCCGCGGTGCACGGCCGCGTGCTCCAGGCGTGGCGGAACGAGCGGCGCGCGCAGCGCGCGCGCGAGGCGATGGAGGCGATGCGGCGCCGCTACGTCGTCGAGGTGCGCGGGTAGGCCGGGCGCATCGCTACGTGCCCGTGCCCGGCGCCTTCAGCGGCTCGTTGCGTGCGTTCTTGTCCGCGAGGGTCTTGATGAGGGTCGCGGGCGACGACGAGCTCAGCATGTTCGTGAACTGCGCGCGGAAGTTCGCGACCAGGCTCACGCCCTCGATGACGAAGTCGATGACCTTCCACTGCCCCTCGGCGTTCTTTCGCAGGCGATAGTCGACCTCGATGTCGCTCGCGCCGCCGCCGCGGACGATCTTCGTGAGCACCGTCACGTCGCCGCGCGGCTCCTGGCGCTCGCTCTGCACGGCGACGGTCTCGTTGTGGTAGTTCTCGATGTTGCGCCCGTAGGTCATCGAGAGGTGACGCCTGAACTGCTCGATGAACTCCGCCTGCTGCGCCTCCGAGAACTTGCGCCAGTTCTGCGCCAGCACGAGGCGGGAGAGCGTCTCGAAGTCCGTGTCCCGGAGCACGATCTGCTCGAGCTTCTGGCGCTTGGCGTCCGCCGACAGCGAGTCGTCGCGCAGGACCTCGAGGGCCTCGTTCGTGACGCGCGTGACGACGGCCTTCGGGTCATCCGCCGCGCCGGCGCGGGGCGCGACGAAGGCGAGCGCGGCCGCGACGAGAGTCAGGGCGGCCGTGGTGCGGATGATCATTTGTCCTCCAGTTGCGGGTAGTAGATCTCCTCGCGGGCCTCGGGCGCGACCCCGAGGAGCCTCCGCCGATGCTGCACGTAACCATTGCGGACCGCGGTGTAGTAGTCGAGGGAGGCCGCCTTCGCCTCCCGCACCTGGTCGAGGAGGAGAGTGCGCTCGTTCACGGTCTGCCCGGTGCGGCCGGCCGCCAGGATCCACCAGTCGACGAACCAGGGGAAGATCGAGAAGACCGAGTCCGCGCCGATCCCGACGGCGTCGCGCGGATTCGAAGGGCCGAGGAGCGGCAGCACGAGATAGGGGCCGGAGGGCACGCGCCAGTACGCGAGCGTCTGTCCGAAGTCCTGCTCGTGCGCGGGCATGCCCCAGCGGGCGGCGGGGTCGAAGAAGCCGAGCACGCCGACCGTCGTGTTGACGGCGAAGCGGGCCGCGTCCCGGCTGGCGTCGACCGGTCGGAGCTGGAGCAGGTCGTTCACGGTCACGATCGGATAGCGGAGGTTCCCGAAGAAGTTCGACACCGACGTCTGCACGCGCCGCGGCGCGACCCAGTTCCATCCCTTCGCGACGGGCTCGAGGACGTAGACGTCCACCTTGTCGTTGAACCAGAACATCTTCCGGTTGAAGCTCTCGAGCGGATCGTGCTCGGTGGCGACCTGCTCCGCCTCCAGCTCGGCCGCGAACGCCGGCGCGCCGAGCGCGAGGATCAGCGCGCACATCATCCCCATCCGTCTCATGGTGCCTCCTTCTCCTTGCCCTCCGCCGGTTTCTCGCTGCCCGCGCCGACGTCGGTCTGATGGATGAACTTGCCGAGGAGCCGCTCGAGCTGCACCGCGGGCTCCGTGAAGCCGATGTCCTCGCCCGAGCGGAGCAGGGTCGTGTCGCCGCCCGGCTGGAGCTCGACGTAGCGGTCGCCGAGGAGCCCCGCGGTCACGATCGAGGCCGACGTGTCGACCGGGAGCTGGAGCGTGGGGTCGACGACCAGCCGCACCCGGGCCTCGAAGTTCTTCCCGAGCGCGATCGACTCGACGTCGCCCACCTTGACGCCCGCGATCACGACCGGCGCGCGAGGCTTGAGCCCCGCGATCTGGGTGAAGTTCGCGTAGAGGACGAGGCCGCGGCTCGGATTGAACGAGAGCCCGCCGACGCTGAGCGACAGCCACGCGAGCGCGCCGAGCCCGACGAGCACGAAGCAACCGACCAGGAGATCCCGGGTGGGAGAGCTGCGCATCGACCTTTAGACCCCCCAGAGCGACGTGATGACGTAATCGAAGAGGAGAATGGTGACCGACGACACGACCACCGTCGACGTCGTCGCCGTGCTGACGCCCGCCGACGTCGGCGCGCTCGTGTAGCCGCGCCAGGTAGCGATCAGCCCGACGAGCGCGCCGAAGACGAGCGCCTTCACGAGGCTCTGCGCGACGTCCTCGCGGAAGACGACGGCGCTCTCGAGGCTCGAGAAGTAGATGCCGCCGTCGAGCCCCATCAGGTGCACGCCGACGAAGTACCCGCCGAAGACGCCGCAGGCGATGAAGAGCGCCGTGAGGAGCGGCATCACGAGCGTCATCGCGACCGCGCGCGGGGCGACGACGAAGTCGACGGGGTCGACCGACATCATCCGGAGGCCGTCGAGCTGCTCCGTCGTCACCATCGTCCCGATCTCGGCCGCGGTGGCGGAGCCGGCGCGTCCGGTCGCGAGCAGCGCGGTGAGGACCGGCCCGAGCTCGCGGACGAGGCTCAGCCCGACGACCGCGCCGAGCGACTGCTCGGCGCCGAACCGCACGAGGGTGTTGTAGCCCTGGAGCCCGAGCACCATGCCGACCGCCACGCCCGACACGCAGATGATGACGAGCGAGAGCACGCCGAGCTTGAAGAGCTCGTTCACGAACGGCCGCACGCGGACGGGCGGGGTCACGAGCGCGCGCCCGAGCATGCCGGTGAACCGCGCCATGCCGCCCAGCTGCGCGACGAATCCGAGCGCGGCGCGGCCGATCGCCTCGACCGGCTCGGCGATCACGTCGCCCCTCCGCTCGCCTCCCGCTCGGCCGCGTGCTCGGCGGCCTCGATCGCCGCCGCGTCGACCTCGTCCGTCAGGAAGGCGCGGACGCGGGGGTCGGGGTGCGCGCGGAGCTCGTCGGGCGTCCCCTGGATCGCCTCGCCGCCCGGGACGATCAGGACGACGTGGTCGGCGATGCGGTACGTCGAGCGCACGTCGTGCGAGACGACGATCATCGTGATGCGGTTCTCGGCGTTCACGCGCTGGAAGAGCCGCTCGATCAGGCGGACGGAGACGGGATCGAGACCCGAGAAGGGCTCGTCGCAGAGGCAGATGACGGGCCGCATGATGAGCGCGCGCGCGAGCGCGACCCGGCGCATCATGCCGCCCGAGAGCTGACTCGGCAGGAGGTCGTCCACGCCGTGGAGGCCGACCGCCGCGAGCGTCTGCCGGACGCGCGTCGCGATCTCCGCGCGGCGCGCGTGCGTGTGCTCGCGGAGCGGGAAGGCGAGGTTGTCGAAGACGGTCTCCGAGTCGAGGAGCGCGCCGCCCTGGAACATCATCCCGATCTTCTTCCGCAGCTCGAAGAGCGCTCGGTGCCCGAGCTGCGTCACGTCCTCGCCGTCGACGAAGACGTGGCCCGCCTGCGGGTGGATGAGCCCGCCGACCAGGCGGAGGATCGTGCTCTTCCCGGACCCGCTCGTGCCGAGGATGCAGGAGATGCGGCCGCGCGGGAAGGCGCAGTCGAGGCGCCGGAACACCTCGCGCGTCCCGAACGCCATCCGCACGCCGTCCAGGCGGACGTGCGGGTCGGCTACGGCGCTGGGCATTCCCAGATTACTACGCAATACGCGCGCGATTGGCGAGCGCTCGGGCGAATGCCCCCGGGCGCGCACGCCCCCCGCGCGGGCGGCGCGTCCGGGACGATCCACTCCTCCCACGAGACGGGCTCGAGGCGCCGACCCCCGCGCTGCCCGCTCCGTCCCCGCGGCCACGGGAACACGAGCCGGAGAGCGCCGGGGCGGCCGTCGTGCTCCGCTCCTCCGCCGAGCGGCGGATGACGTCCGGGTTGCGCGTCGCGAGCGTCTGGCCCGGCCGGTCCTCGTGATCCTCGGGCTCGTCGATCCATTTCGCGCGTGCGGTCGCCGGCGAGTGGCGGCCGTGGCGGCCCGAGAGGCGCGCGCGCCGCCCGCGGCGCCTCGTCTCCCGTCGGTGCGCCGCGAACGCGCGGACGCGGGCGGGCGGGCGCCCGCTTCGACGCGGCGCAGGCGACGCACGCGCCGTCGCCTGCGCGGCGTCGGGGACGGCCGGGTGCGCCGCTCGCGCCGCCTCGTCGGGCGCCGCGGAGGATCTCGACGTCGCGCGAGCGGAGCAAGCCGAGCGCACAGCCGGTGCACCGCGCGGCGCGCGCGCGAGTCGCGGGCGGGAGCGCGAGGCGGAGCACGACGCACGTGTTCCTTGACGGTGACCCGCCCGCGGCGCTAGGGCTGGCGGAGGGTGTGGTGGCTGCTGGCGGGTGTCGGTCTGGTCGTCGGGCTCGGCTGCGGGGCGGGCGATGCGGCGCCGCTCCCGTCGGCGCTCGCCGCCGCGGAGCAGCGCCTCGCCCCGCGCTTCGCTTCCCGGGGCGTCGCCTACCCACCACGCGCCGTCGCGCTGCTCGCGCTCAAACGCGAGGCCCGTCTCGAGCTCTGGGCGGACGGAGGGAGCGGATGGACGTTCGTCCGCTCCTACCTGATCCGTGCCGCGAGCGGCTCGCTCGGCCCGAAGCTTCGGGAAGGCGATCACCAGGTGCCCGAGGGCGTGTATCGAATCGCGGCCCTCCATCCGGCGAGCGCCTACCACCTCTCGCTCGAGATCGACTACCCGAACGCCTTCGACCGCGCCCGGGCGGCCGAGGACGGCCGGACGCGCCTCGGCGGCAGCATCATGATCCACGGCGGGAGCGCGTCGGACGGCTGCCTGCCGCTCGGCGACGCGGGCGTCGAGGAGGTCTTCGCGCTCGTCGAGCGCGTCGGCACGGACCGCGTCGACGTCGTCGTGAGCCCGCTCGACCTTCGTCGGTACGGCCCGCGGCTCGCCGCAGTCGGGGCGGGCGTGCGGCCCTCCTGGGTCGAGGGTCTCTACGAGACCATCGCCCGCGCGCTGGAGCCCTTCGGCCTCCCCGCCGACGACGGCCCCGCGGCCGGCCGTGCCGCCGCCCCGTCGACGCCCCGCTGTCGCGGGTACGACGTGGCCGACTGCGTGCGGCGCTGCGAGCGCGGCGACCGTGCGAGCTGCGCGCGTGCGGGGCTCATGTACGAGGGCGGCCGCGGCGTCGCCGCCGACGCGGACCGCGCCTGGTCGCTCCTCCGGCGGGCGTGCGAGGGCGGCGACGCGTTCGGCTGCGCGGAGCTCGGCCGGCTCTACCTCGCCGACGACGGTCCGCGCCTGAACGCCGCCCGCGCGCTCGAGCTCGCCGAGGCCGCCTGCGCCGGCGGCGACGGCCACGGGTGCAGCGATCTCGCGCAGCTCTGCACGGACGGCGTCGTCTACGCGCCGCCCGGTGCGTGCGCGGCGGAGCGCGTGCGCGGCCTCCGCGAAGCGGCGGTCGCCCGGCTCCGCCGCGGCTGCGCGGGTTGGGACGCGTACGACTGCACGACGCTCGCCGCGATCTACTACCCCGGCGACCGCCCGACGTCCCTCCGCTTCGCGGCGGGCGCGTGCGACGGCGGCGACGCGGCCGGTTGCTGGACGGCCGCCCGGGTGGCGGAGGACGCGGGCGACGCGGCGGGCGCGGCAGCGTCCTACGCCCGCGCCTGCGAGCGGGGATGGCTCGCCGCGTGCGAGCGGGCCCGCGGGGGCGTCGTGCACGCGGTCGCGTTGCCGTAGCCGCCCGCGCTCCCCCGACCAGCAGCCACTCGCAGGCGCGGTCCTTCTCCTCCCACCCGACGAGCCGCGGATGGAAATGCTTGATGCGCAGCACGACGCCGTCGCCCTCCGGCTCGACGACGAGGAGCTCGTAGAAGAGTACGGCACCGCCCCGCACCCACCGAAACGTACCGACGAGCGAGTCGCCGGCGGGCGGCGCCCAGTGCTCCTCGACGCGGTGCTCGCCGTTCCGGCCGATCCAGCTGCCGGCGAGCCAGCCGAGGTCGGCGGGGCGGACGCCGGACGCCGCGGCGGTCGGAAGCGGAAGCTTCATACGGGGACCCTCATGAACGCGAGCCTCGGGTCGAGCTGCGCGGCGAGCATCGGCACGCCGGTCTGGATCCGCCGGCCCTGGTCGCGCGCGAGCGCGAGGAGCGGCGTCGTCTCGGGCGCGACCACGCAGGCGGCGACGCACGCCGTGCTGCGGATCGCGTCGTGAGAGAGGGGAAGCGGGTCGCGGGCCTTCATCCCGAGGGGTGTCGCGTTGACGGCCAGATCATAGCACGCCCCGCCGTCGCCGACCGCGGCCTCGACGCCGGGGAACCCGCACGCACGCGGGCGACGAGGTCCGCGCCCTTCGCGACCGTCCGGTTCACGACGGCGAGCGACGCGCATCCGTGACGCGCGAGCACGAAGGTGATCGCGGCCGCGGAGCCGCCGGCGCCGACGACGCTGCGCCGCGGACCTCGTGCCCCGCGCCGCGGAGCCCGGCGACGAGGCCTTCGCCGTCGAGCTGCGTGCCGACGCGCCGCGCGTCCGGCGTGCGCCGGACGACGTTCACGGCGCCGACAGCTCGGCCTCCGGCGTGAGCGCGTCGAGGAGCGGCACGATCGCCGTCTCGTGCGGCATGGAGGTCGGCGACGAGGGCGAGGACGCGCGCCGCGCCGGTGGCGGCCGGCACGTGGCTCACGGCAGCCACGCCGACGACCACGTCTCCGTGAGCACGTCGCCGTCCCGCGCGAGGTACGCACGCAGCTCGACCGGCTCCGGCGTCTTCGGCTTCATCTGGAAGGCGAGGCGCCAGCCGCCGGTCACGGGGTTCTTGTAGACGTGCTGATCGTAGACCCGGGCCCCGCGGCTCGCCGTCACGACGGCGCGCGGCGGCCGGTCGGCGGCGAGCGCGGCAAGCGCCGGACCCTCGAAGTCGAGGACCCATCGGAACGCGTCGCGCGGCGACTCCGCCGGGCCGCGGTCGCGCCGCGTGGCGACCGTGCGTCCGCCGGGCGGACGTGCCGGGTCGTCCGTGTACCAGGAGAGCGTGTACGCGCGGGCGAGCGGGTGACCGGGCTTCGGCGGCGCCGCCGGGACCCAGAACGCGACCACGTTGTCGAGGAGCTCGTTCGCCGTCGGCAGCGTGATCAGCCGGATCTCGCCCTCGCCCCAGTCCCCGCGCGGCGCGACCCACGCGCTCGGCCTGAGATCGGCGCGCGTCTCGAGGTCCTGGTAGTCGGCGAAGGCGCGGTCGCGCTGGACGAGCCCGAAGCCGCGGGGGTTCCGCGCCCGGAAGCTCGCGACGTCGATCCGCGGTGGGTCGTCGAGCGGGCGCCACAGCCATTCCCCGCCGTCGAAGTGGACGAGGAGCCCGTCGGAGTCGTGCACCTCGGGCCGGAAGTCGTCGAAGCGCCGCGTCGTGTTCTCGCCGAAGAAGAACATGCTCGTGAGGGGCGCGAGCCCGAGCGTCTTCGGTCTCCGGCGCGGGAAGAGCCGGACGTCGACGTCGACCGTCGTCGCCGCGCCCGGCGTGACGGCGAAGCGGTACGCGCCCGCGAGGCTCGGGCCGTCGAGCAGCGCGTAGACGACGAGGGTCGTCGCCTGCGGCGCCGGCTTCTCGAGCCAGAACTCGACGAAGCGCGGGAACTCCTCGCCCGCGGGCTCCGCGGTGTCGATCGCGAGCCCGCGCGCCGAGAGCCCGTAGACGTTGTCGCGGCCGACGGCCCGGAAATAGCTGGCGCCGAGGAAGACGATCACCTCGTCGAAGTACGCGGGGGTCTTGAACGGCGCGTGCACGCGGAAGCCGGCGAAGCCGATGTCCGGCGGGATGCGGGCGGCGAAGTCGTTCTTCCCGTAGTGGAAGAAGTCGGGCGAGTAGCGGACCTCGTGCACGCCGTCGGCGTCGACGACGTTCACGCGGACGCTCCGGTCGAAGTAGAGGCCCGGGTGGAAGAGCTGGACCTGGAAGGGCAGCCCCTCGGCGCGCCAGAGGGCCTGGTCGGGGCGGAAGCGGATGTCGCGCCACTGGTCGTACGTCATCGACCCGACGAGCATCCACGACGGCACGACGGTCTGCCGGTCGCGCCACGGCTCGCGCGCGATCGCCGCCGCCGTGCGCGCGACGTCGTCGAGGCCGAACGCGCGCGCGGCGGCGGGCGCGACCGAGAGCGTGGCGCAGAGCGCGAGACGGAGCACGGTCATGGGCGGGAGCGCGTATCGCATCGGGCGGCGGGGTGGCAAGGTCGCGTCGGCCCCCTCCTCCTCCGCGGGCGGTTGGTGCTATGCCGGCGCCCGGAGGAACGCCGATGGACCGTCCCCACCGCGCGCCGCCGGCCGCGCTCCTCGCGCTCGCGGTGGCGCTCGCCGCGTCCGCCGCCGCTTCCGCCCGCGACGTCGTGCTGAACGCCCAGGGCGAGTTCCTCGACGCCTACCTCGTGAACGGCGCGGCCTTTCCGCCGCGGGTCGTCTTCATCGACCCCGACCCGCCCGCGCCCGACGACCCGAACGGTTCGCCGCCGCGCGTCGGCCGGCACGTGAACGGCCCGCTCTGCTTCTTCCCGCCGAAGTTCCGCCACACGGGCTACTTCGCGATCGCCGACGACACGTACCGCGAGGCGTGCCTCGACCGCACGCCGCCGCAGGCGCGGTGCGCCGCGACGCGCGCGAGCCCGCTCTGGGTGGGCCGCGACCCGGACGGCTGGGCGATCTTCCGCCGGAGCGGCAAGTGGACGCGCGGCCACATCCACACCGCGTGGGACTTCTCCGGGCCGCCGCCGCAGGGCAACATCGACCCCCAGGGCTGCGCCTTCGACGCGCAGGGCAACTTCTGGGGCGTCGACGTCGGCCACGGGTCGGCAAAGGAGCACGACGGGAGCCTCGTCGTCTTCTTCCCCGGGCCGCGCAAGCGCTACCGCGAGTACTGCTTCGTCGACGAGGCGCTCGCCGCCCCCGGCATGCCGGCGATGGACGACGCCGGGAACCTCTACGTCCCGGAGCCCGCGGCGCTTCGCGTGACGAGGTTCTCGCCGCCCTTTCCGACCTCGCCCGCGGACTGCGCGAACCCGAAGCGCCTGGTGACGATGCCGCCGACGAAGACCACCTTCCTCGCCGCGGGCGCGGGCGGCGCGTTCACCTTCGCCGGTATCGTCCGCCTCCCGAGCGGGCACTTCTTCGTGGGCAGCGTGCTCGCGCCGCCCGTCGTCAACGAGTACGACGCGAGCGGGCTCTTCGTCCGCACCGTCGTCCCCGCCGGCATTCCCGGGAACCCCCTCGGGCTCGCGGTCGGCACCGACGGAACGCTCTACTACTCCGAGCTGAGCCTCGATCCGACGACGCTCGACACGCGCTGCGGCCGCGTGTCGATGGTGCGCTTCGACGCGGCCGGACGCTCCGGCGCGCCGCAGGTTCTCGGGCGGAACCTCGCCTTCCCGGACGGCGTCACCGTCGTCGACTCCTCGCGCTTCCGCCTCGACTTCGGCAAGCTCCCACCGGCGGTCGAGCAGCCGCCGTCGGCGTGCGGAGGCGAGTGACGCCGTGAGCGCGGGTGGTGCGGTCCTCGCGTGCCTCGTCGCGCTCGCCGCGGCGGCGCCCGCCGTCGCGCGCGACTGGCCGACGTACGGTGGCAGCGCGGCGCGTCTCTTCTTCGCGCCCGGTCGGCCGCGGTTGACGCCCGCGAACGTCGGGGCGCTCCGCGTCAAGTGGACGTTTCCGACGGGGGGCCCCGTGACCGCGGAGCCGGCGGTCGCGACGCTCCGCCTCCCCGGCGAGGGGCGCGTCCAGCTCGCGTTCGTCCAGGCGTGGGACCACGTGCTCTACGCGCTCCGCACGCGCGACGGCACCGCGCTCTGGCGCTTCCCGATGCCGGACCAGCCCGGCGCGCCGTTCCCGAACGCGGGCTCCGCCGACGTGCGGCGGGTCGACGGCCGCCCGACGGTGCTCGTCGCCGGCGGCGAGACGATGTACGCGGTCGACGCGGCGACGGGCGAGGAGCGGTGGCACTTCGCGGCCGGCACGGGCTGCGCGACGCCGCCCGGGCTCTGCGCCTTCGACGGGGAGCGCAACGAGGTCGAGTCGTCCCCGATCGTCGTCGGGGGCCTCGTCCTCTTCGGCATGGACGTGAACGAGGAGAATGGGAAGGGCGGCTTCTTCGCGGTCGACGTCCACGACGGCCACCTCGTCTGGTACTTCGACATCGAGACGGGCGCGACCTGCCGGCCGGGCCGCGACGACCGCGTCTTCCGCTTCGACGGCTACCACACCGAGGCCGAGCTCGGGCTTCCCGCCGGCTTCCTCGCGTCCCGTCCCGGCTGCGGCGTCGCGCGCACGCGCGACGGCTGCGGCAGCTCGTGGTCCTCGGCCGCCGTCGACGCCGGGCGGGGCCTCGTCTACTTCACGACCGCGAGCTGCGACGGCGGCGACAACCGCGGCCCCTTCGAGGAGGCGATCGTCGCGCTTCGGACGAACGGCACGCCCGCGTGGCGCTGGCGGCCGCGCGCCGTCGACACGCGGGACCTCGACTTCGGTGCGGCGCCGAACCTCTTCTCGATCACGGCGGCGGGTCGCGGCCGGGACGTCGTCGGCGCGGGCGCGAAGGACGGCACGTACTACGTGCTCGACCGCGACGGCGTGAACGGCGTGACCGGCGTGCGCTGGGACGACGCGGACCCGTCGGGGCTGCCGTACTGGCGCACGCAGGTCGTGCCCGGCGGGAGCGCGGGCGGCATCATCGGGAGCGCCGCCGTCGACCCGGACGCACGGCGGGTCTACCTCAGCACCGCGCCCGGCGACGACGACGACCTCTTCCACCCTCAGCGGCCGACCGTCCACGCGCTCGACGCGGACACGGGCGCCGTCGTCTGGCAGAACACCGGCGAACCGGACGCCGACGCGAGCTTCGCGCCGACGCTCGCGATCCCCGGGCTCGTCTTCGCGGGGCAGAACCTCGGCGGCGCCGTCCGCGTCTACGACGCGGCGACGGGCGTCCGGCTCGCGGCCGTGCCCGTCGGCGTGACGCTCGCCGCTGCACCGGCGGTCACGGGCGGGCTCCTCGTCGTCGGGGCGGGCTCGGGCGCCCGGGGTCCGGACCCGACCGCCGTCGCGGACGTCCAGGCGCGCGCGCCGGCGCGGGTGACGGCCCTCTGCGCGTCGGGCACGCCCGGCTGCGACCCGAGCCCGCGCGACCACTGCGACCGCGGCGGCAGCGCGCCCGCGGACGCGCGCGCGCTCGCCGAGGTCCCGGCCGCGATCGCGCGGGCGTGTCCGTGCCGTCCCGGCCGCGTCGCGTGCCTCCGGACTGCCGTCGGCGCGGCGATCCGCGACGGCCGGCTCCGCGCGGCGTGCCGCCGGCGCGCGCTCGGCGACGCGCTGGCGGCGGCGTGCGCGGAGGACGCGGCCGGCTGATCGTCGCGCTGCTTGAGAAGCGGCGCGGGCTCCCCTACGGTGGACGCCAGCGCTCCGGAACGGCAGCGCGTGGAGGAGGAGACATGCAGCGGTGGTGGTTCGCGGTGTCCGCGGTCGTCGTGCTCGGCGCGCGCGGCGCGCTCGGAGCGACGTTCACGGTGAACAGCACGGCGGATGCCGTGGACGCGACGATCGACGGCATCTGCGCCGCGGCGAGCGGCGCGTGCACGCTCCGCGCGGCCGTCCAGGAGGCGAACGCCGCGGCGGACGCCGACGTCGTCGTCCTCCCGGCCGGCACGTTCCGGCTGGCGGTGACGGGCACGGGCGAGGACGCCGCGGCGACCGGCGACCTCGACGTGACCCAGCCGCTCGAGATCGACGGCGCCGGCGCGGACGCGACAATCGTCGACGGCCTCGGCCTCGACCGCGTGCTCCAGGTCCTCGGCAGTGCGACGCTCGTGCTGAAGAGCCTGACGATCACGAACGGCGACGCGCAGGGCGGGCCGGGCGGCGGCGTGTGCGTGAGCGGCACCGGAGCGCTCACGCTCGACACCGTGACGTTCACGCTCGGCCACGCGGCGTCCGGCGGCGGCGTCTTCGCCGGCGGTCCGGTCAGCGTTCGGGGCTCGATCTTCGAGGGCAACTTCGCGGGGACGGGCGGCGGCCTGTTCGTGAGCGGCGCCGACGCCGTCGCGATCGAGAGCAGCCGGTTCACGTCGAACTCGGCGACCGGCACCGCCGGCGGCCTGTTCGTCTCGAACGGGGCGGACGTCGCGCTGACCGACTGCACGGTGGCGGACAACTTCGCGGCCGGGAGCGGCGCCGGTGCCTTCGTCAACACGGCGGGGAGCCTCGCCGTCACCGGGGGGACGTTCACGAACAACTTCGGCACGGCCACGGGCGGCGGGCTCTTCTTCTACGGCGGCGGATCGAGCGCGCTCACGATCCAGGGCGCGGCCTTCCGCGCGAACCGAGGGATCGGGTCCGGGGGCGGCATCTTCGCGACGCTCGGCGGCGCGGCGACCTTCACGGACGTCGAGGTGAGCGGGAGCGTCGGCGTCGGCAGCGGCGGGGGCGTCTTCCTGTCCGGTGAGTCGTCGCTCGCGATGACCCGCTGCCGCATCCTCGACAACGCGAACCTCGGCGGTTCGGGGGGCGGCGTCTTCGACGCGGGCAACGGCGGCGCGACGGTCGTCGACTCGACGTTCGACGGCAACTTCTCGTACATTGGGCCGGGCGGCGGGCTCTACCGGAGCGGCCCCATGCCCCTCGCGGTCGAGAGCTCGACGTTCTCGCGGAACGTCGTGCAGGCCGCCTCGGGCATCGGCGGCGGCATCTTCCTCAGCACCGGCGGCACGTCGACGATCGTGAACTCGACGATCTCCGGCAACGTCGCCGGGAGCCAGGGTGGCGGCGTCTTCGCCGGGTCGGACGTGACGGCGACGAACGTCACGTTCGCGGCGAACCAGGCCGGGACCGCGGGCGCCGCCGTGTTCAATCCCGGCGTGGCCGTCACGCTCACGAACTCGATCCTGGCGGCGAGCGTCGCGCACTCGAACTGCGGGGGCACTGTCACGTCGGGCGGCGGCAACGTCGACGACGACGGCTCGTGCGCGCTCGCCGGCCCGGGCGATCGCCAGGTCGACCCGAAGCTCGGCGCGCTCGCGGACAACGGCGGCCCGACGCTCACGCACGCGCTCGCCGCAGACAGCCCGGCGATCGACACGGCGCGCGCCGGCGCCTGTCCCGCCGCGGACCAGCGGGGCATCCAGCGCCTCAACGACGGGAACGGGGACGGCACCGCCGGCTGCGACGTCGGCGCGTACGAGTTCGTCGACGAGTGTCCGGCGGATCCGGCGAAGGTCCTCCCCGGCATCTGCGGCTGCGGCGTCGCGGACACGGACGCGAACGCGAACGGTGTCGCCGACTGTCTCGTGAACCCGGAGCTGAAGGCGCGCCTCTCGGCCGTCGGCACGGCGCTCGGGGCGCTCACGGGGCAGAAGAACCCCACCCAGACGGCGCTCAGGACCGAGCTCGACGGGCTGACGGCCGGGATCGTCGACTACGTGAAGCGTCTGCACGGCCAGATCCACACGACCAACCCGAAGGCGAAGCTCGTCCGGCTGGCGAAGCGCCTGAAGGCCGCGGCGCGCACCGCCGGCCGGGCGCGCGGCCACGGGCTCAAGGGCGCGCGCAAGCGGGCGCTCGCGGCGCTCCAGGCGCTCGACGCGGTGGTCGCGGCCGAGTAGGCGCGCGCGTTCTCAGCGCGGGCGTGCCCGCGCGCGCACGGGCTCGAGCAGCGCCCAGTCGTCGGGCTCCATCGCGTGCCCGGCGGGATGCGGGGCACGCGGCTCGAGCCCGAGCGCCGCGACGACGCGCGGGTGGCGGTAGTACTCCGCGTAGACGAGGAAGAGGAGGGCCGGCATGAAGAACTGGTCGCTGGCGGCGAACTCGCCGAAGACGGCCCGGCGCTCCGCCGCCGACAGCGCGGCCCACCCATCCGGGTGCCGCGCGCGGGCGAGGTCGGCGAGCGCGCCGAGGCCGTACTCGAGGACCGGCCGCAGCATGGGCATCCGCGCGGCCGTGCGCGCCATGCCGGGGACGAGGTCGAGCGCGCCGGCGCCCGGCATGCGGCCGTCGGTGCTCGGCGGGATCGTCTCGTCGAGCAGACTCGCGAGGAGCGCCGCTTCGTCGGGGGTGAAGCCGCCGTCCGTCACGGCCCTCACTCCGCGTCGAAGAGGTTCGCCAGGTTCCGCTTCATCATGTCGCCCACCCAGAGCGCGAACGCCTGGATCGTGTTCGTCGGGTTCACGGCGGCCGAGGTGACGAAGACGCTGCCGTCGATGATGAAGAGATTCCGGACGTCGTGGCAGCGGCCCCAGGGGTTCACGACCGAGGTCGCCGGGTCGGTCCCCATCCGGCAGGTCCCCATGAGGTGCCACCCCGCGAAGCGGAGCGGCGACTCGACGACCGTCGCCGTCGCCCCCGCCGCCTCGAGCACCTCCGTGCCGCGCGCGACCGCGTGCGCGAGCATCTTCTCGCTGTTCTCGCTCAGGCGATAGGTCACCTTGGGCGCCGGAATGCCGTCGGCGTCCTTCAGGTCCGGGTCGAGCGTCACGCGGTTCTCGGGGTCGGGGAGGTCCTCGCAGATGACGACCATGCCCGCCGTGCGGTCGAACAGCTCCGCGTACGCGCGATGGTGGTCCGCGCCCCACGGGACGCGGTTCGCCTGCATCCCCCAGAGCGCCGTGTAGACGGGGCCGAAGCCGCGGAGGATCTCGAACGAGTACCCGCGCACGAAGCCGCGCGAGCGGTCGGTCGCGTAGAACTCCTGGCTCATGATGCAGCAGCCGGTCGGGCCCTTGTGGCCCTCGAGCGGCTCGTCGAAGATGCCGGTCACCATCGCGTACGGGTGGAACATGAGCCGCTTGCCGACGAGGCCGCTGCGGTTCGCGAGGCCGTCGGGGAAGTGCTTGGAGCGCGAGTTCAGGAGGAGGCGCGGCGTCCCGATGCCGTTGCACGCGAGCACGACCACCTCCGCCCGCTGGCGGCGCTCGACGCCCTCGGCGTCATAGTAGACGACGCCGCTCGCCATGCCGTTCGCGCCGATGGTGATCTCGCGCACCCGGCAGCGCGTGCGGAGCTCGACGCCGCGCCGGAGCGCGGGCGGCCAGTAGGTGACGTCGGTCGAGCCCTTCGCGCCCTGCGGGCAGCCGACGAGGCACGTGCCGGCGTTGATGCAGGGGGCGCGCCCCTCGTGCTCGCGCGTCGCGATCGCGCTGTCCGACGGCCACCAGTGCCAGCCGAGGCGGTTGAAGCCGCGCGCGACCGTCCGCCCGAGCTTCCCGAGCGGCACGGGCGGCAGCGGCACCTCCTTCGGCGGGTAGGCGGGGTCCCCGGCGAGCCCCGAGACGCCCATCATGTGCGCGTTCAGGGCGTAGTACGGCGCGAGGCGCGCGTAGTCGATCGGCCAGTCGTCGGCGACCCCGTCCTCGGTGCGGACGCGGAAGTCGGACGGCCGCAAGCGCGGGAAGTGCGCGGCGTAGAGGATCGTCGAGCCGCCGACCGCGTTGAACATCGAGACGGCGATCGGCGACTCGGCGTCGTTCACCGGGTAGTCCTCGCGCCGCCCGCGCACGTTGGGACTGAAGTTGAAGTCGCCGACCTGGCGGACCTCCCAGTCGGTCGACGTGCCGGGCAGGTCCGCGGGGCGCATCCAGTCGCCCTGCTCGAGGCACACGACGCGCATCCGCGTGTCGGCGAGGCTCCACGCGAGCGCCGCGCCGGAGGCGCCGGCGCCGACGATGAGGACGTCGGCGATCGCGTCGGCCATGCCCGCCGTCCCTACCGCGCCCGCGGGGAGGGCGGCAAACGAAAGCGCGGGGGACTACCCGGGCGCCCGGCCGGTGCGGTACGGAGGGGCATGCCGACGCCGCGCCGCGGGACGCCGATCGAGCTCTACTACTGGCCGGGGATCCAGGGACGCGGCGAGTTCGTGCGCCTGGCCCTCGAGGAGGCGGGCGCGCGCTGGGTCGACGTCGCGCGGACGAAGGGCGGCATGGCGGCGATGACGCGCTTCCTCGACGGCCGGGTGCCGGGCGCGCTGCCGTTCGCGCCGCCCTTCGTCCGCGTCGGGCGCATCGTGGTGTCGCAGACGGCGAACATCCTCGCCTTCCTCGGCCCCCGGCTCGGCCTCGTCCCCGCCGACGGCGCGCTCCGCGCCGAAACGGCGCAGATCCAGCTCACGATCGCGGACCTCGTCGCGGAGGTGCACGACACGCATCACCCGATCGACGTCGGGCTCTACTACGAGGACCAGAAGCCGCCGGCCCTGCGGCGGGCGCGTGCGTTCGTCGAGTCGCGGATGCCGAAGTACCTCGGCTGGCTCGAGCAGGTGCTCGCGCGGAACGCGCCCAGCCGCGGCCGCTGGCTCGTCGGGCGCGAGCGGACGTACGCGGACCTCTCCGCGTTCCAGGTCGTCGAGGGTCTCCGCTACGCCTTCCCGAACGCGATGGCGGGGCTCGAGCGGAAGCTGCCGCGGCTCGTGGCCCTCCGCGACCGCGTCGCGGAGCGCCCGCGCCTCGCCGCGTACCTCGCCTCCGACCGCCGGGTGCCCTTCAACGAAGAGGGGATCTTCCGCCACTACCCCGAGCTCGACCTCGCCTCACGAGCCGCCCGCGCCCGGTGACGGCTGGCCGGCGCGCTCAGCCGAGCGGACCCGGGTCAACCGAACGCCGCGAGCGTCCGAGCGGCGCGAGGGTCACGACGTACGCCGGCGCCGTACGAGGAACGCCTTCGCCTGGCTCCGCGCGAGTCGGACGAGGTCGCCCATCGTGACGTTCACGTCGATCAGGTGGAGGCCCCACTCCGGCGTCAAGTCGCCGCCGATGTCGTCGAGGCGCGCGTCCGCCGGATCGCCGTGGACGGTGAGCGCGAGATACGAGAAGCCGTTGTCCGCGCACGCGGCGTCGACGAAGTGAGGCAGGGTGACGAACGGCGTCCGGATCGTGACGCGCTTCGCCGGGTCCACCCACGCGGGCGGCGGCACGGTGAGGATCGGGAGCGACACGCCGTCGGTCGGGAAGTACGGGTGCAGCGTGCCGCTCCCCCCGTCGAGCGCCGCCGGGTTCGTGCACGCGGCCTTGCAGCCGGCCTGCGTGGAGCGGCCGAAGAGGGTGTTCGACGGCGGCGGCCGGTCCGCGCGGAAGGAGGCCCAGCTGATCGCGCAGCCGACCTGGCGTCGCGAGTGGCAGAGCGGGATGTGCTGGAAGTCGCAGCCGACCTCGCCGTTCGCCGGCACCTGGAGGCTCGTGCCGGGGAGGATCGCGGAGACGAGCCGCTCGCGCAGCACGGGATTGGGGTCGATCTCGTTCTTCACGAGCCGCACGAGGACGCTCGAGCCCTGGGAGTGGCCGAGGAGGATGACGCCGCGGCCCTGGTTGTCGTTCGCGATGTAGTGCTTCCAGGCGTCGAGCACGTCCGCGTAGGCGAGGTTCGGGTCGACGGGGATCGGGTGCCCGCCGAGCGCGGCGACGAGCGCGGTGAGCGTCACCTGCCGGTACACCGGCGCGAACACCCGGCACTCGAGCCCGAGCCGCGCCGCCTGCTGGCGGACGACGAACAGCTCCTGATCGGCGCCGGGAACGAGGTCGGAGTTGCCGCCGGGATCGGTCGAGATCGTCGGGTAGACGTAGAAGCAGTCGATGCGCGGATGGCGCGCGGGCTTGAAGCGCTCGACGCGCGTCCCGCCGTTCGGGCCGACGGCGGTCGCGTCGAGGTCGTGGTCGCAGACGTCGTCCGTGTCCGGGCGGCAGAGCCAGTGCGCGGGATCGGCGTACGTCGCGCTCGCGTAGCCGGGATAGGGGTTCGGGGGTGGCGTCGCGGCGCGGGCGGGCGGCGGCGCGACGAGGAGCACCGCGAACATGAGGGGAGCGAGGCGGTGGGGGTGCATGGCGGCTCCTTAGCAGAATCGCCCCGCGGTGGGGGAGGGGAGTCGCCTCACCCGGCGCGTTGACGCCGTGGCCGGGGCGCCGATAGAACGCGCGGCCATGGCCGCCCTCGCCGGCCTCCGGTTCGACCTCCGCGTGCCGGCCTTCGCCCGCACGACGCACGCCCGGCAGTACGCCGCCTGCCTCGACATGTGCGCCTTCGCCGACGCGCACGGCTTCGACGTCGTCGCGCTCTCCGAGCACCACGGCGTCGACGACGGCTTCATGTCGTCGCCCGTGACGCTCGCGGCCGCCATCGCCGCGCGCACCGCGCGCCTCGGGATCAACGTCGCCGCGGTTCTCGTCCCGCTCCACGACCCGATCCGGCTCGCCGAGCAGCTCGCGACTGCGGCGCTCGTCGCCGGCGGCCGGCTCTCGCTCGTCGCCGGCATGGGCTACCGCCCGGAGGAGTTCGCGATGGCGGGCGTCGACCGCGCCGCCCGCGCGCGGCTCTTCGAGGAGTACGTGGGCGTGCTCCGGCAGGCGTGGACCGGCGAGCCCTTCGGGTGGCGCGGGCGGACGGTGCGCGTCACGCCGGCTCCGGCCGTCCCGCCGCCGATCCTGGTGGGCGGCTCGACCGCGGCGGCCGCTCGCCGCGCCGCCCGGCTCCGCTGCGGCTTCTTCCCCGCGATCGGCGACCCGGCGCTCGAGCGCGTCTACCGCGCGGCGTGCGCGGCGGACGGCTTCGACGCGGGCTTCGTCGTCCTCCCGGGCGGCCCCGGCTTCGTGCACGTGACGCGCGATCCCGAGGCCGACTGGCGGCGCATCGCGCCGCACGCGCTGTGGGACGCGCAGACGTACGCCGCGTGGCAGCCGCCGGGACAGCGCTCGGCGGTGCACGTCGCCGCTTCGACCGCGGACGACCTCGGGCGAAGCGGCGTGTACCACGTCGTCACGCCGGAGGAGTGCGTGGCGCTCGCCGCCGAGCACGGCCGCGTGCTGCTCCACCCGCTCATGGGCGGCCTCGAGCCCGAGCTCGGATGGGCGAGCCTCCGCCTGTTCGTCGATGAGGTGCTGCCCCGGATCCGCTGACGGGCGCGCCCCCACGCCGCTCACGGGCGTCCGTCGAGCTCGGCCACCCACGTCTCACCGGCGCCGAGCGTGCGTTCGCGGACGTCCGGCGCGTCCGGCCCGATCGTCCGGATCCGGCACACGCGCGGCGCGCGCCCTTCGTTCACGATCCGCACGACGCCGCTCCGCCCCGCCTCGAACACGAGCTCGCCGTCCCCGAACCTCACGGGAAACGTCTCCTCCAGCGAGACGCGGAGAGCCCCGTCGAGCGCCGCGACGGGCGTCGTCCACGCGAGCGTCGGGCGGTTCGCGACGACGGCCAGCACGGGACGGCCGTCGACGCCGGCTTCCGCGAGCGCGTGGAAGGCCCTCCCCGTCCGGAGCGCACGGCGGAGCCCGTCCACGTCGCCCGCGACGACGAACGCCGCCGCGTCGCCGTCGAGGAGCGACGCCGCGCGCGCGGCCGACACCGGGGCCCGCCGCTGGTTCAGGATCACCGCGAGCGCGAGCGGCACGGCCGAGCGCTTCGCCGTCGGCCCTGCCTCGTCGGCCACGTACGTGAGGGGGAAGCGGTCTCCCACCGCGTCGCGCACGCGGCGCGCGACCGCCGCGATCGCGGCGCTGCGCCGGACCTCGTCGTCCCGGCGCTCGTGCCGGTGGTAGCGAAGCGTCAAGGCGACGCCCGCGGCAAGGACGGCCGCCGCGGCGCCGGCCGCGAGCCGGCGGGCGCCCATCCTCGCGCTCCAGCGGGCGAGCTCGCGTCCGGCGAGGAGCGCGCCGGGCGGCAGGAGCGGGTAGAGCAGGCGCGCCGCCGTGTGGGGCGCCGCCGAGAACAGGAGGAGGCCCGCGAAGAACCAGCAGAAGAGGAAGCGCTCGAAGCGCCGGGGCACGTCCGCCGGATCGGGTGCCACGACGAGGCGGACGAACGCGACGCAGGCGACGACGCTCCACGGCGCCGCCATCGCGAGCCAGTCGCCGGGCGGCACCCAGACGCGCCGGAACGGCGCGTGCTCGACCGCGTGTCCCACGAGCTCGCCGACGAGCATGTCGTCGACGACGCGCCGGCCGGCGACGTGGAGCGCCGCGCCGAGCCAGCCGAAGACGAGGGCCGCCCACGCGAGGAGCCCGAACGCGTGTGATCCCGCGAGCGGGCGCGCCCGGCCCGAGCGTCGCTCCCAGGGGACGGCCAGGAGCCCGCCGGCGGCGAGGAGGACGCCGAGCGGGCCCTTCGTGAGCGTGCTCGCCGCTGCCGCGAGCCAGAACGGGGTCCAGGAGCCGCCGTCGTTCCAGGCGCGGAACGCCGCGAGCGCGGCGAGCGCGACCGTCGCCGAGAAGAGCGCGTCGAAGCGCGCGGTCGCGACCTGGCGCGCCGCCGCGTCCGAGAGGAGCAGGGCGAGCGCCGCGAGGACGGCCGCGCGCGTGTGAAACCACCGCCGCCCGGCGGCCCACACGAGGCACGCCGTGCCGAGCGTCGCGAGCGCGCTCGGGAGATAGAGCCCGACGCGCGTCACGCGCCCGGCCGGCAGCGACGCGAGCGCGGCGAACCAGGTGAGGAGCGGCGGCTTGTCCGTGTGACCGAGCGCGTCGCGCGGGCAGATCCAGTTGCCGGCCCGAAGCACGTCGAGGACGGCGGCGCCGAGACGGTACTCGTTGTCGAGCCAGTTCGGGGGCCCGGTCATGCGGATCGCGAAGAGCCCCGCCGTGAGCGCGCCGAGGAGGACGTACACGACCCACGCCGGCAGCACGTCCGCGCCGGGTCGCGTCAGGCCGTCGGGTCGATGCCGTGCGCCTCGATCCACAGCTCGAGCATCACGAGCGCCCAGAGCTCGCGCCGGTTGTCCCGGCGGCGCTCGACGTGGGCGGCGAAGAGGGCCTCGACCGCGTCGCGACGGACGAGCCGCGGGTGGAGGCGCGCGAGCACGTCGCGCGTCCACGGGCGGAGCGGGCCGGCGAGCCAGGCCGCGAGCGGCACGGTGAGACCGCGCTTCACGCGTCGGCGGACGGCGGCCGGGACGAGGTCCGCGACGGCCGCGCGCAGGACGCGCTTCCCGACCAGCCCGCGGAGCTTGAGCGGCGCCGGAAGGCGGCACGCGAGCGCGACGAGGCGGTGGTCGAGGAACGGCGCGCGCGACTCCAGCGACGCGGCCATCGACGCGCGGTCGATCTTCACGAGGAGGTTCTCCGGCAGGTACCCGCGCAGGTCGAGGGCGAGGAGCAGGTCGACCTCGCTGCGCGCCGGCGGCGCGGGAGGCGGCTCCGCATCGCGGAGGGGGCTGCCCAGGGCGGCGATCGCGGCGAGCGCGTCGGCCGACAGGCACCCCATCCAGGCGCGATGGCGGAGGGCGGGCGGCGCGTCGCCGGCTTCGAGAAAGCGCCGGAGGAGGTAGCGGAGCGTCGTGTTCCCCGTCGGCGCGCCGAGCGCCGGCGCCGCCGCGCGCAGCGCGCCCCGAAGGGCGCGCGGGAGCCGCCGATAGGCGGGGGCGGCGAGGCCGCCCAGGTACGCCGGGTAGCCGGCGAACAGCTCGTCCGCGCCCTCGCCGGTCAGCACGACCTTCACGTCCTCCCGCGCGAGCCGCGCCAGCAGGAAGGTCGGGACGAGCGCGGGATCGGCGAGCGGCTCGTCGAGCAGCGGGGCGAGCGTCTCGAGGGCCGTCCGGAAGAGCGCGGGTGTCACCGTGAGCGTGCGGTGCCGCGTGCCGAGGGCGCGTGCGACGAGCGTCGAGTACGGGCGCTCGTCGAAGCCCGGAACGTCGAACCCGAGCGAGAACGTCCGCAGGCCGCCCCCGAGCGCGCCCTGCGCGAGCGCGGCGACGGCGGCCGAATCGAGCCCGCCCGAGACGAAGACGCCGGGCGGCTCGTCGGCGAGGAGCGCCGCCCGGGTCGCGCGTGCGAGCCCGCGGCGGACCGCGCGCGCCGCGCCCGCGACGTCGACGTCGAGCGGCGGGGCGGCGAGGAGCCGGGCGACGTCCCAGTACCGGTCGGCGCAGACGGACTCGCCGGTGACGGCGAGCCGCCCCGCGGGCGGCAGCTTCGCGACGTGACGGAACGCGCTCGCCGGGCTTGCGACCCATCCGCTCCGGAGATAGGCGCCGAGCGCCGTCCAGTCGGGCGTCCGGTCGACCCCGGCGGCGAGGAGGGCCTTCGGCTCCGACGCGAAGAGGAAGCGGCCGCGTGACGTCGCCCAGTAGAGCGGCTTCTCGCCGAGCCGGTCGCGCGCGAGGACGAGCCGTCCCGCCGCCGCGTCCCAGACCGCCGCTGCGAACATGCCGTCCACCGACGCGACGAAGTCCGCGCCGCGCTCCTCGTAGAGGTGCGGCAGCACCTCCGCGTCGCTCCGCGTCCGGAACGCGTGCCCGCGCGCACGAAGCGCAGCCCGGAGCGCCGGGGCGTTGTAGATCTCGCCGTTGCAGACGACGGTCACGTCGCCGCGCTCGTTCGCGAGCGGCTGGGCACCGCGGGCGACGTCGACGATCGCGAGCCGGCGGCAGCCGAGCGCCGCGCGGCCGTCGTCGGCGGCGCCGTCCCCGTCGGGGCCGCGGTGCGCGAGCGTCGCCGCCATGGCGGCGAGGACGCCGTCGCCATCCGACGCCGAGCTCCGGAGGACGCCGTAGATGCCACACATGGCTGCTCACGCCTCGCGGGCCGGCGGCGGTTGCGCGACCGCGGGCGACGGCCGGACGGCGCGCGCGGCGGCGAAGGCGAGGACGCGGGCGAGCTCGCGCGCGATCGGGAGCACGCGACCGCGGGTCGTGTACTTCGAGGTCCCGGCGCAGCGGGGATGGTGCGGCACCGGGCGCTGGACGACGCGGAAGCCGGCGAGCTGGAAGAGCGCCGGCAGCCACCGGTGCGCGCCGTCGAACAGCATCCCCTCGGCCTCGAGCCGCACGAGCGCGGCCCGCCGCATGACGCGGAGCGGGCAGGCGAGGTCCTCGAGCACGGGCGCGAGGACGAGCCGGCGGGCGCGGTTCGCGAGCGCCGAGGCGAGGCGGCGCGTCGCGGGGTCGTGCCGCTCGCGGCGGACGCCCGCCGCCATGTCGGCGCCGCCGAGCGCGTCGAGGAGCGCGGGGAGGTCGCGCGGATGGCACTGGAGGTCCGCGTCGAGCGTGGCGACGAGCGGCGTCGTCGCGAGGCGGAAGCCGGTGAGGAGCGCCGCCGTCTGTCCCCGGCGCGTCGGATGCCGGGAGGTGTGGAGCCGCGGCTCGGCGCGCGCGAGGTCGCGGAGCAGGGTGGGCGTGCCGTCCGTCGAGCCGTCGTCGACGACGACGATCGCGGCGAGGCGGCGGGGGTCGGGGAGGGCCGCGCCGAGCTCGCTCACGAGCCGGGCGAGGTTCTCGGCCTCGTCGTGTGCGGGGACGACGACGGTCGCAACCGTGGACCGCGTGCCGGGCGCCGATGATCCGCGTGTGCTGCTCGTGGGAATGGTCGGCAAGGTCACCGCGGGGCGGTGCGCTCGACCGCCCGGCCCTCCGCGAAAGGATCGTCCCACCTCGACGGGCGGCCCTCGCTACCACGAGGACGCGGAGCGCGGTAGGGGGTGGGCCGCCCCCGAGGGGTCTCCCGACCACCAGGGTCCGCGCGTGCGCCGGGGCCGTGCCGGCGCCGCCGGACGTCTCGCGCAACGTGCGCGGGTCGGGTCCGTGAACCGCCGGGATGCGCGGATCGGGCGCCCGACGCGGCGCGGCCCGAGATGCAGGAACCCCCGAAGCGAACGACGCCCTTCCCCCTGCCGGGCCGAGGGGAAGGGCGTCTCGTGCGGAGAGAAGGAGAGCTACTGCGCGATGATCTCGACGCGGCGGTTCTGGGCGCGGCCCGCCGCCGTCTCGTTGGTCGCGACCGGCTTCGACTCGCCCCACGCCTTCGTCGTGATGCGGGAGGCCGAGATGCCGTGGGCGACCATGTAGTCGCGGACGACGTTCGCGCGCCGCTGCGACAGCCTCGTGTTGTACTCGTCCGACCCGATCGAGTCGGTGTGCCCCTCGACCGAGACGTTCGTGCTCGGCTCGGCCTTGAGCACCTGGATGACGTGGTCGACGAGCTTCCGGCCCGAGGCGGTGAGCGTCGACTTGTTGAAGTCGAAGTTCGGCCCCGTGAGCGTCGCCATCTTCTTCGGCGCGGGCGGCGGCGGCGGCGGTGGCGGCGGCGGAGGCGGCGGTGCGGCCTCGGCCACCTGGCAGAAGTGCCGGCTGAGGAGATATCCGACGGCGCCGCCCAGGATGGCGCCGCCGGCGCCGGCGCCGGCGGCGGCGCTGCCGTCGTCGGTGCTCTCGCCGACGCCCACGCCAGCGCCGACGCCGCCGAGTACGGCGCCGAGAGCGGTGGATCCCACTATGCACGCGTTCTGGCTCTCGCGTGTCACCGTGCATCCCGCGAGCGCGAGCGCCGTCACGGTGCCGATCGTCGCCTTGGCGAGACGATTCATTCGCGTCCTCCTCTCGTCCGCGAGCCCCCAGCGACGACACCCCCGGCTCCGGACGAGGGCCCCTTTAGCGGAGGAATGCCTGGTGGGCAAGCGGGTAGGCCGGTAGACGCGTCGGCTTGTTAGCTCGCCATCACGCCGACGCCGCGCGCCGGCTCCGCGGCGGCCTCGATCGACTCCGTGGGTTCGAGCGCGACGACGTCCGCCGTCATGAGATCCGCGACGCGCAGCTCGGCATGGCCCGCGGGAAGGGCCGGCCGTCCGGCGGCGAGGGCGCCCGCCAACTCGGCCGCCGCGGCCTCCAAGTGGGCCGGGATCTCGGCCGCGTCCGGGACGAGATGCGGGTCGACGGAGGCGGAGATCGAGAGCCGTCCGCCGTAGCTCAGGACGGCGAACTCGAGGCCGAGGCCCTGGTAGAGCGGGACGATCGGATGGATCTCGAGGATGCGCCGGCCGAGGAGCCGGCACGTCTCCCGCGGGCCGGGCACGTTCGTGCACACCGTGTTGAACGGCGGCACCGTGGACCCGAAGAGCCGGCCGAGGAGCGCGTTCACCGGCGCCGGCAGCGCGCCGACGGCGCGCAGCGCGAGCCCCGCGGCGCGCGGCTGGCCCTCCTCCTTCAGCCGGCGCATCTCGCGCGCGATCGTCGCGAGGCGCTCGACGGGATCGGCGACGTCGACGGGCAGCCGCGGGAACAGGGACGTGACGAGGTTGCCGAGCGCCAGCTGGTCCTCCGGCCGCCGCACGCTGACGGGGACGAGCGCGCGCGGCCGCACGCCCCCGAGGGCGACGCGCGGCGCGAGGTAGCGCCGGAGGGCGCCCGCGATCACGGCGAGGACGACGTCGTTCACCTTGCAGCCGCCGGCGCCGCGCATGGCGAGGAAGTCGTCGAGCGGGAACGACGTCCACACGATGCGGCGGGCGTCGGTGATCGTGCCGTTGAACGGCAGCACGCGCACCGATTCGAGGAGGAACGAGGCGACGATCGCGGCCGCCTTTGCCGCGTCGCGCGCGGTCTGGAGGAGCGCCGCCGGCCGAAGCCCGTCGAGCCACGACGCCGGCGGCGCGGCGTGCGCGCTCGACGCCGGTACGGCGTGCGCCGTCGGATCGGAGATCGCCTCGAGGACCCGCGCGCCGCTCACCCCGTCGACCATCGCGTGGTGCACCTTCCAGAGCAGCGCGGCGGTGCGTCCGCCGGCGACGCCGTCGATGAGGTACGTCTCCCAGAGCGGGTGCTCCGGGTCGAACGGCGTTGCGAAGAGCTGGTCGACGAGCGCGTGCAGCTCGGCGTCGCCTCCCGGCGCCGGCACGGCGACGTGGCGGAGGTGGCGGCGCACGTCGAACGTCCGGTCGTCCTCCCAGCGCGGCCAGTCGAGGTCCAGCAGGGGCCGTACGGGCCGCTGGCGGTAGCGGGGAACGGCGGCGAGGCGCTCGCCCACCGCGGCGGCGAACGCGTCGAACGGAAGCGGGCTCTCGAGCAGCGCCACGCAGCCGACGTAGAGTCGTTGGCTCGGCTTCTCGAGGTAGAGGAAGCTCGCATCGAGCGGGAAAGCCTCTTCGGCCGTGGCATGGTGGCACCTCTCGCCCGGCGCCGGGCGTCAGCCGGCGACGGCGCGCCGGAAGCGGGCGATGACCGCGTCCACGACGCGGCGGGCGTCGGCGAGTGCGCGGTCAGCCGCGCGCTTCACGTCGCGCCACGAGCCGCCGGCCGCGCCGGAGAGCCGGTGCAGCGTCGCGGCCGCTTCCCGCCGCCGTCGCTCGAGGACCGCGATCTGCGCGCGGGTGTCCTTCCGGAGCCGCGCGATGCGGGCGCGGGCGTCGGCCTCGATCGCGCGCTCGGCCCGACGCAGATCGGCGCGCACCGCGCCGATCGAATGCCGGAGCGCCTCGATCCCCTTCGCGATCTCCCGCTCGGCCGAGCGCGCGTCGCGTGTTCGCATGGAGCGTGCCATGGGCCCCCCTTCCGTCTCGTCTCGACGGGCGCAAGAGGCGTGCCGGATGCCGGGTTCGTGCATCCGCGTCCCGGGCGGCGTCCTTTCCCGCATGCGCGAACGCCGGGGCGGGGACCGTACGAAAGCTGCGACGCGCGCCAGAGCAGCCGCGGAGACGCGGGACACCGCCCCGGAGCTCAGCGCAGGCGCTTCAGCGCCTCGAACCCGACGAGCGCCGCGAGCGCCGTCCCGGCGACGGCGACGACGTCCAGCGCCGACGGAACCGCGAACCCGAAGACGGCGCGCACGGGCGGCGTGACGAGCGCCAGCGCGAGGACGGCGAACGCCGCGCCGACGACGCGCCAGAGCGCGGCGTTCGGAACCCGCAGGGTCGCGAGCGTGCCGCGCGTCGTGGAGCGGTTCGTCAGGATGAGCGCCACGTTCGTGCCGACGAGCGCCGTGAACACGACGGCGCGCGCGCGGTCCGCGCCGTAGCCGGCGTGGACCGTTCCCCAGAGGAGGAGAGTGAGGAGCGCGAACGCGAGAGCGCCCTGCGCGAGCGCGACGCCGATCGTACGCCGCCCGAGGACGGGCTCGGCGGGCGGCCGCGGCGGGCGGTCCATCACGTCGAGCTCCTCCGGCTCCGCCTCGAAGACGATCGTGCACGCCGGGTCGATGATGAGCTCCAGGAAGAGGATGTGGACGGGGAACAGGACGAGGGGCCACGCGAGCGCGACCGGCATGAGCGCGAGCCCGGCGATCGGGACGTGCACCGCCATCACGTACGCCATGCCCTTGCGGATGTTGTCGTCCACGCGGCGCCCGAGCCGGATGGCCTGCGCGATCGACGAGAAGTCGTCGTCGAGGAGCACGAGATCCGCCGCCTCGCGCGCGACGTCCGTGCCGCGGGCGCCCATCGCGATCCCGACGTCGGCGGCGACGAGCGCCGGGGCGTCGTTGACGCCGTCGCCCGTCATGGCGACGACCTCGCCCCGCGCCTGGAGCGCGCCGACCAGGCGGAGCTTCTGCTCCGGGAGGATGCGGGCGTAGACGTCCACCGTCTCGACGCGCGCCGCGAGCGCCGCGTCATCGAGCGCCGCGAGCTCGTCGCCGGCGAGCACGGCGGCCGGCGCGGCGAGCCCCACCTGCGCCGCGATCGTCCGCGCGGTGCCGGGGTAGTCGCCCGTGAGCATGACCGTGCGGATGCCGGCGCGGCGGCACTCGGCGACGGCGGCCGGCGCCGTCGGGCGGACGGGGTCGGCAAAGCCGAGGAGCCCGAGGAGCTCGAAGGGGAAGTCGTGCTGCTCGGCGGGGAGCGCCCCCGGCCCGAACACGGCGGCCGCGACGGCGAGCACCCGGAGGCCGCGCGCGGCGAGGCCGGCGGTCTCCGCGGCGACCGCCTGCGTCCGCGCGGAGTCCAGGTGGCAGAGGTCGACGATCGCCTCGGGCGCGCCCTTCGCCGCGACGATCCAGCCCTCACCGCGCGGCGCTCGCCAGACGTGGGACATGGCGAGCAGCGCCGGCGAGAGCGGGTACTCGCGCTCGAGCCGCCACGTCTCGTGGAGATGCTCGGTGCCCGCGAGACGGCTGCGGGCGAGCGCGTCGATCGAGCGCTCCATCGGGTCGAAGGCGCTCCGCTGGCTCGCGAGCACCGCGAACTCGAGCAGCCGGTGGAAGCGCTCGGGGAGCGGCGCGGGGTCCCGGTCGTCGACCTCGTGGCGGGCGCCGGCGACGGTGAGGACGCGGAGCGCCATCCGATTCTCGGTGAGGGTGCCCGTCTTGTCGACGCAGAGGACGGTCGTCGCGCCGAGCGCTTCGAGCGCCGGCATCCGGCGTACGAGGACGTGCCGGCGCGCGATCCGCCAGGCACCGATCGCGAGGAAGAGCGTCAGAATGACCGGGAGCTCCTCCGGCATGACCGACATCGCGAGCGCGAGCCCGGCGAGGACGCCCTCGAGCCAGGCCCCGCGGGCGAACCCGTAGAGCACCGCGACGAGCGCGCAGAGCGCAAGGCCGACCGCCGCGAGGACGCGCACGAGGCCCCGGATCTCGCGCTCGAGCCGGGTGGCGCCGGTCGCGGGGCCGCGAAGCGGCTTTCCGATCCGCCCGAGCTCCGTCGCGAGCCCGGTCGCCGTGACGCACGCAAGTCCCTGCCCGCCGACGACGAGCGTGCCCGAGTAGACCGCGGGCGAGTCGTCGCCCCCGGGACGCCCGGGCACGGTCGCCGGATCGCCGGCGGCCTTGCGGACGGGCGCCGACTCGCCCGTGAGCAGCGACTCGTCGACGGTGAGGTTCAGGCACCAGAGCACGATGCCGTCGGCGGGGACGCGGTCCCCCTCGGACAGCACGACGAGGTCCCCGCGGACGACGTCGCGTCCGGCGATGCGGCGCTCGACCCCGTCGCGGAGCACGAGCGCGCGCGGGCTCGAGAGGTCGCGGAGGGCGTCGAGCGCGCGTTCGGTCCGCTGGTGCTGGTAGAGCGTGATCCCCGCCACGACGCCCACCGATGCGAGGAGGACGGCCGCCTCGCGCACGTCGCCGAGGAGGAGGTAGACGGCGCCGCACGCGACGAGCAGCGCGATCATCGGCTCGAAGAGCACCTCCGCGACGAGGCCGGCGAGCGAGCGGCGCTCCGCGGAGGGCAGCTCGTTCGGGCCCGCGGCCCGCAGGCGCGCCGCGGCCTCGTCCTCGGTGAGGCCGCGGAAGGCGCGCATCTCGGCCGTGATCGTCACGGGCGCATCTTGCCAAGGTGTCCCGGCGGCTGGTCAAGCGGCGGAGCGCAGCCGCGCTCCCACGGCGTCACTCGCGCTGCACGGAGGCGAGGTAGTCGGCGAGCAGCTCGTCGCGGCGGCGTGCCCAGAAGGACGCCACGTGCCCCGCGCCCGGTCCGAAGCGCTCGTTCCACACCGGCATCTCGCGCGTCCCGTGCGCCGCGAGCGGCGCCCGGCCCGTGATCACGTCGAGGACCCGCGCGCGCGGAAACGTGCCGGCGTTCCGCGCCGCGAGCCGTGTCAGGTCCGGCGGGGGCACGCGGAGCGCGGCGGCGACCGCTCCGTCGCCGCGCGCGTCGAGCCCGTGGCAGGAGGCGCACGCGCGCCGGTAGATCGCGCCCCCCGCCGCGGCCGGGTCGCCGCCGAGCCCGGCCGGCCGCCCCGACGCGCACGCGGCGAGCGCGACGAGCGGGACGAGGAGCGCGCGGCGCGCGATCGACTGCACCGCGATGAGCCGCCGCCGCGTCATCGTGCCATCTCGCGCGGGACACGTACCTTGCGGTGCCGGGGATGACAAGGACGCGCGCGTGCGCTGCGAGGGCGCAACCGGCCCGCCACCCCGCGTGCGGCGCGTCCTGGAACTCGCCGCGTCCCGGCGATAAGCGCCCGCCGGGGGGAGGCGCCAGCGCGGCAAGCTAAGTAGCTCACCCCTTGCCCCCGGGCGCGCTCCCGGATCCACGGGAGTGGCAGCGACGGGCATCGTCGTCGATAAAACTCGCCGACCGACATCGAAGAAGGCGAAATGGGTCGGAGGCCGTCTTGCGGGCCTCGCCCGTGGGAGGCCTCGATGAACGCTCGGCTCTCGGCTCTCGTGCTGCTCGCCTCGGTCGTCGGCATCGCCGGCGTCGGCCGCGCCGCGTGCACGTCCGAGGAGGACCTCGCCGCCGTCGCCGAGGTCCGGGCGAGGATCGAGGCGACGTGCCCCTGCGCGACGGCGACGAGCCGCGCCGAGTACACGCGCTGCGCGTCGGCGGTGGCGGCGGACGCGGTCGCCGCCGGGCGGTTGACGTCCGGGTGCCGCAAAACCGTCCTCGCCTGCACGGCGAAGTCCACGTGCGGCCGCGCGGGCGCCCTCACGTGCTGCCGGACGACGTCCCGGGGTCGGACGTCGTGCTCGATCAAGTCGAGCCCGAGCGCGTGCCGGGCGCCGAAGAACGGCAGCGCCTGCGTCGGCATGTTCGCGAGCTGCTGCGACGCCTGCACCGCGTCGGGGTGCGCGACGCCCACGACGACGACCACGACGAGCACGACCACGACCTCGACCTCGACGACCACGACGACGCTCGTCACCCTCGCCTGCCCGACGCCGGCCGTGCCCCTCCTCGCGCCCGTCGACGTGCCGCTCACGATCGGCGCCGGGAGCGCGGACTGCGGCGGCGTGGCCTTCGCCACGCCGCCGAGCGCGCCCTTCGCGGGCGAGATCGACGACGGCAGCAACGCGAAGCTCTCGGACCTCGGCACCGGGTGTCTCAGCGTCGGGGGCGGATCGGCCACGTTCGTGCCCCCGGCGAAGGTCCCCGACGGCGCGCGGACGGTGCTCGCCGCGATCGGCCTCGACGGGACGGCGGCCGTGCTCGGGCCGAGCGGCGGCACGGGCCCGGCGGACTGCACGCGCGGGGCCGGGCCGGGCCGCCACTGCGTGAACGGCGCCGCCGGCACGGGCGGCGGCGCGTGCACGAGCGACGCGGACTGCGGCGGGCCGGGCTCCTGCGCGCTCGACGCGAACTGCTTCTTCGGGCCGCCCCTCCCGCTCGGTGGTCCGATCCCGACGTGCGTCCAGAACGTCGTCCTCGCCGACATGTGCGGCGACCTCGACCTCCTCGGCTTCGCGGCGAGCGTCGAGAGCGCGCTCTCGGCGCGCGTGTTCCTCACGAGCGACCCCGCGTCCCCGTGCCCGCGGTGCGTCGCGGGGCAGTGCACCGCGGGGCCCAACGCGGGCGGGGCGTGCACGCCCGTCGGCACGCTCGGCACCTCGCTCGACTGTCCGCCGAGCCCGGCGGGGTTCCAGGGCGCGATCACGGTCGTCATCGCGCCGCTCTCGACCGAGCCGCAGGCCACCGCGGCCGCGGACGGGCTCTTCTGTCCGGGCCAGGTGCACGCGGGCGCCTTCGGCGTCCCGGCCGTGCGCCGGATCGCGACCACGGGCAAGCGCCTCTCGCTCCTCGACCCGAGCCAGACGCTCGCGGCCCCGTTCTGCATCCCGCGGACGGGGAGCGTCGCCCTCGACACGATCTCGGACGTGGCCGGCCCGGGGGCCGTCTCGATCTCGGGCTCGCTCGACGTGGGCACGCTGCTCGGCCTCCTCCCGTAGCCTGACGTCGCCGGCCGCTTCGCGCTCAGCGGAGCGGGTGGCGGCGGAAGAAGCGCCACGCGACCCGCTGCCAGACGAACGCCGGCGCGTGGAGGAGCCAGCCGTTCCCGCCCTTCGCGATCGTGTAGAGCCGGACCTCGCTGCCGCCGCGGCACGGACGGGCGACCTCGACGGAGTACCGGGAATGATGGCGCGAGACCGTGGGCGCGGCGCAGCCGTCGATCGCGCGCCAGGCGTCGAACGTGTGCGCGACGGGCGGGAAGTCCCGGTTGCCGTCGTAGGGCACGACCTCGTCCTCGACGGCGTGGTAGAGGAGCACCGGGACCGGCCGCGCGGGGTGGTCGCACGGCACTTCGATCGCGCCCTCCGCGACCGTCACGGCGGCGATCACGTCGCCGGCCTCGCACGCGAGCCGGCTCGCCATGATGCCGCCCTCGGAGTGCCCGAAGGCGTAGATCCGCCGGGGGTCGATCGCGATCCGGGTGGCGAGGTCCACGAGCACCGCGCGCACGTAGCCGACGTCGTCGACCCCCGCGGCGTGCGCGGGCCCCCCGTGGTACGCCCGGCCGCCGCACGGCGCGCTCGGCCCGCCCGTGCACGCGCCCGCGTTCCAGCGGCCGCCGACGAAACCATCGTGCGGCTGACGGGTCGCGTCGAGGAAGACCGCGAGGAATCGGTCGTGATCGGAGAACTTCGAGAGCCCGGTCAGGAACGCCGCCTGGCGTGCCGTCATGCCTTCGGCCGGCAGGTAGAGGAAGACCGGGGCCCCTCGCCGGCGCTTGCGCGGGGGGAGCTTCGGGACGTGGACGATGTAGTCGCGCGTGCGGCCGTCGACGGCGAGCGTCACCCGGTTGTCACCGAGCTCGAGCGTCGCGGCCGCCGGGACGGCGGCGACCGCGGCCGCGAGCGCCGCGAGGAGGGCGATCTTCCTCACGCGGCGCACGTAGCACGGCGCCCGCACCTCGCGCGAGTCCGGCGGTTGCCTGCGGCGCCCGGCGGTGCTAGGCGCGCGGCATCACGCTCGCGTCCGCTCGCTCGCCGCGCCGGCTCGGCCTCGTGGCGGCCGGCGTCGCCGGCATCGCCGTGGCCGCGTTCGCGCCCGCGATCCGGAACGGGTTCATCGACCTCGACGACACCGCGAACCTGGTCGACAACGTCGCGTTCCGCGGCCTCGGTCTCGCGAACGTCCGCTGGGCGTTCACGACCGTGCTCCTCGGCCACTGGCAGCCCCTCGCGTGGCTCTCGTTCGGGCTCGACTGGACGCTCTGGGGGCTGCGTCCGGCCGGCTACCACCTGACGAACGTCCTGCTCCATGCGGCGAACGCGGTGCTCGTCCTGCTCCTCGCCCGGCGGCTCCTCGCGCGCGCGGGCGTGCCGGGGGCGCGCGTCGACGGCGGCGCGGCGCTCGCCGCGCTCCTCTGGGCCGTGCACCCGCTCCGCGTCGAGTCGGTCGCGTGGGCGACCGAGCGCCGCGACGTCCTCTCGGCGCTCTTCGTCCTCGCGGCTCTCCTCGCGTACGTCGGCGAGGGCCGCCGACGCGCGGCGCACGCCTTCGCGCTCACCGTGCCCGCGCTCCTCGCGAAGGCGAGTGCGATGGTCATGCCGGCGCTCCTCGTCGTGCTCGACGTCTACCCGCTCGGGCGCCTGGGCGGTCGGGTGGGGTGGACCGGACCGGCGGCGCGGCGCGTCTGGCGCGAGAAGATCCCGTTCCTCGCGGCCGCGCTCGTCGCGGCCGGGGTGGCGCTCGCCGCCCAGCACCGCGCCGGCGCGCTCCGCTCGCTCGCGGCCCTCGGCGTCGGTCCCCGGGTCGGGGCCGCCATGCACGGGCTCGGGTTCTACGTGTGGAAGCTCGTGCTCCCCGTCCGGCTCTCCCCGATGTACGGCTACTGGCCCGGCCTCGGTCCGGCCGACCCGGCGGCGCTCGCCGCCTTCGCGACCTTCCTCGCGCTCCTCGGCGCGGCGCTCGGGCTCCGCCGGCGCTGCCCCGCGCTCGGCGCCGCGCTCGCGTGGTACGCCGCCGCCGTCGCACCGACTCTCGGGCTTGCGCAGAGCGGCCCGCAGGTCGCGGCCGACCGCTACACCTACCTCGCGGCGATCGGCTGGTCGGTCCTCGCGGGCGGCGTGATCGCGACCGCGATCGGGCGGCCGCGCCGCCGGCTTGCCGTCGGAGCGCCCCTCGTCGTCGTGCTCGGCGTTCTCACCGTCGTGCAGACGACGCGGTGGCGGGACGCGCGCACGCTCTGGTCGCACGCGCTCGCCGTCGACCCGACGAGCGGCTTCGCGTGGTACCGGCTGGCGGACCAGGCGTGGCGCGCGGGCGACGTCGACGGCGCGATCGCCCGCTATCGGCGGGCGGCGGCGCTCGCGCCCGGATTCCCCGAGCTGGAGAACGACTTCGCCGCGGCGCTCGCGGCGAAGGGCGACTTCGACGCCGCCTTCACCCACTACCGGGCGGCGCTCGCGCTGAACCCCCGCTTCGCGCTCGCGCACACGAGCTACGGCGTCGCGCTCGCGCGTGCGGGCCGGCTCGCCGACGCGGTCGAGGCACACCACCGGGCGCTCGCAATCGACCCGCGCCTGATGGAGGCGCACGTGAACCTGGGTCTCGCGCTCGAGGAGCTCGGCCGGACGGACGAGGCGCTCGCGGAGTACCGGACGGCGCTCGCGATCCGCCCGTCGGCCGAGGCGTACTCGAACCTGGGCCTCCTCCTCGCGAGCACGGGTCGCCTGCCCGAGGCGATCGACGCCTTCCGCCGCGCGACCGCGCTGCGTCCCGACCTGGCCGTCGTCCGCGAGAACCTCGCGCGCGCGCTCGCCGCGCACGGCGAGCGCGAGGCCGCCCGCCGCGAGCTCGAGGAGGCGCTGCGCCGGGACCCCGACCGTGCGCCGGCGCGGCGGCTCCTCGCCGAGCTGGGCGACGACCCGGCGCGCTGAGCCGCCGCGTCCTAGCGCGACGTCGGCCGGAGGGCGACGACGGGAATCTCGCGCGCCGTGATCGCTTCGTACCGCGCGTAGAAGGGGTTCCGGCGCTCGAGGACGGGCCACAGCCGCGCGCGCTCCTCGGGCGTCGCGCGGCGCGCCTCGACCGCGAGCGTCCGCCCGCCCACCTGGACGCGGGCGCGCGGGTCGCGCTCGTGCCCCTCGCGTGTCTCCACGACGGCGAGGCGTTCGTACACGGGGCGGGTCCACGCCTGGCTCTGCCGCGCCACCGGCGGCCGCGTCGTCGCCCGGGGCCGGGGGCGAGCTCGAGCGGCCCGTTCCACGACCGGCGACCGCGCGGTCGCGGCCGGCCTCCCGATCTAGTACAAGCGAGGCCCCGTGAGCAGCGAGCGTCCCATCGCCTTCACCCGCGGCGTGCCCGCCGACGAGAGCTACCCGTTCGAGGAGATCGCGGAGTGCGCCGCGGCCGCCGTCGCCGGCGTCCACCGCCTGCGCGTCCAGCAGTACGGACCGAGCGCGGGCTTCCCGCCGCTCCGCGAATGGCTCGCCGCCCGTGACGGCGTCGCCCCCGAGGAGGTGGTCGTCGCGAACGGGTCGCTCCAGGTGATCGACCTCCTCGGCTGGGCGCTCCTCGAGCGGGGGGACACCGTGTTCGTCGAGGCCCCCACCTACGACCGGACGCTCACGCTGCTCCGCCGCCACGGCGCCGCGATCGTCGGCATCCCCATGCAGGCCGACGGCCCGGACATGGACGCGTTCGAGGCCGCGCTCGGGCGCCGCCGGCCGAAGCTCTTCTACACGATCCCGGACTTCCAGAACCCCTCGGGCGCGACCGCCGCGCTCGCGAAGCGGCGGCGGATCGTCGAGCTCGCCGCGCGGCACGGCTTCTGGGTGCTCGAGGACGCCCCGTATCGGGTGCTCCGCTACCGCGGCACCGCGCTCCCGACGCTGCGCGAGCTGGGCGGCGAGCGGGTGCTCCACATGTCGTCGTTCACGAAGCAGATCTCGCCCGGCGTGCGCGTCGGGTGGGTCGTCGGCGAGCGCACGCTCCTCGCCCGCATCGCAAGGGCCGCCGAGGACACGTACATCACCCCGAGCCTCGTCGGCGAGGCGACCGCGTTCGAGTTCTGCCGCCGCGGCCTGCTCGAGCCGCAGCTCGAGCGCCTGCGCGCGCTCTACCGGCCGCGTCTCGCCGCCGCCTGCGACGCCATGCGCCGCCACCTGCCGGGGACGAACTGGGTGGAGCCCGAGGGCGGCTTCTTCCTCTCCGTCACGCTGCCGGCCGGCGTGACGAACGAGACGCTCCGCGCCCGCGCGGCCGAGCGGGCGCTCGCGCTGAGCGACGGCCGCGGCTTCTTCCCGGACCCCGCCGACGGCGACCGCTTCCTGCGGCTCCCGTTCTGCGCCCTCGCGCCCGGCGACGTCGAGGAGGGCATCGCGCGACTCGCCGGGGTGGTCCGCGCGCTCACGGGCTGAGCGCCCGGACTACACCGGGAGCGTGATCCGGCACCGCGTGCCGCGGCCGGGCTCGCTCGCGACCGCGAGGCTGCCGCCGTGCCGCTCGACGACGGCGCGGGCGATCGCCATGCCGAGGCCCGTCCCGTTCTGCTTCGTCGTGAAGAAGAGCTCGTACATCCGTTCGAGCGTCTCCGCGTCCATGCCGCAGCCCGTGTCCTCGACCTCGATCTCGACGGCGCCGTCCACCCGGCGGGTCGCGACGCGGAGCATCCCCCCGGCGGAGAGCGCGTCGAGCGCGTTCACGATCAGGTTCATGAGCGCGCGGCCGAGCTCGCGCGGGTCGAGGGCGACGGGCTCGAGCGTCCGGTCGATCTCCGTCACGACGCGGACCTGCTTCGCGTCGATCCGGTCCTGGACGAGGGCGAGGTTGTCGAGCAGCGCGACGTTCACGTCGGTGGGCTCCCGGCGCAGCTCGGGCGGTCGCCCGAAGGCGGTGACGTCCTTCACGATCGCGGAGAGGCGGTCGACGGCGCGGCTCATCCGGCGCCCGAACTCGGCCCCCTGCGGGTCCCCGGCCCTCGTGAACCGGTCCTCGACCATGCGGGCGTAGAGCTTGAGACCCCCGAGCGGGTTGTTGATCTCGTGGGCGACCTGCGTCGCGACGCGGCCGAGGGCCTCGAGCGTCCCGCCGCGGAGCCGTGCGAGCTCGGCGGCGTTGCGGAGCGCCACGGAGGCCTGCGAGGCGAAGAGGGCGAGGAGCGCTTCATCCTCGGGCGTCGGCACCACGGTTCCCCGGCTCGCGACGACGAGCGCGCCCGTCGGCACGCCGCCGACGACGAGCGGCGCCGCGAGGACGAGCCGCCCGTCGACGTCCTCCCGGACGACGCACGTCGGCCGCGCGGCGATCGCCGCATCGGCGGCGGCGGCGAGGCGCGCGAGCGGGACCCGCGAGGCGCCGGCCGTCGCCCGTGCACGCGTCGTCCCGTCCTGCCGCAGAAAGAGGACCGCGTGCTCGGTCTCCGTCGCGGCCATCGTCGCCTGGGTGACGATCTCGGGGACCTCCTCGAGGGCGGAGGACGCGAGCGACTCGCCGACGGAGCGGAGGAGGACCAGGTCGCGCGCCCAGCGGCGCTCGGCGAGGGCGCGCCCGATCTTGCGCGACAGCTCTTCGGCGACGAAGGGCTTGGTGAGAAAGTCGAACGCGCCCTCCTTGATGGCGTCGACGGCGCTCTCGATCGTCCCGTGCGCCGTCATGATGAGGACGGGCAGGCGGGGCGCGGTCGCGTGCACGCGCCGCATGAGCGCCACGCCGTCGAGCGGCTGCATGCGGAGGTCGACGAGAACCACGTCGAAGTCGCGCGAGCCCGCGAGGCGAGCGGCCTCTTCGGGGTCGCCCGTCACGGTGACCTCGAAGCCCAGGGATTCGAGCCGCATGCCGAGCACTTCGAGGATGTGGGTGTCGTCGTCGACGACGAGGATGCGGGGCGCCATTCAGCGTCTCTCCATCTCCATGTCGAGCTGCTTCAGCCGTTCGAGATCGGCGCGAAGCCGCGCGCTCTCCGCTTCGAGGCGCTGCGTCTGAAGGAGCACGGCCCGCCACGCCCGGGCTTCGACCGCGTGCCGGTTCGAGGGGTAGTCGGCGAGGAGCCGGTCGAAGGCCGCGAGCGCGGCGCGATAATCGCGCAACGGGCCGTCCACGTCCACCAGGAGGAGCGCGAGCCCCCAGAGCGCGTCGCCCCCGACGGGCTCCTTCGGGTGCGCCTGGAGCACCCGCTGGTAGACGTCGCGGGCCGCGAGCGGGCGCCCGTGGGCGGCGAGGTCGTCGCCCCAGGTGACGTCGGCAGCGGGGTCGGCGACGGCGGCTGCGGGGGTGGCGGACCACGGCCGGCGCGCGCATCCGGCAGCGAGCGCGAAGAGGAGGGCGAGCGCGACGCGACCCGCGGTCATGCCTCCTCCCGCCCCGGCAGCGTCACGGTGAAGCGGCTTCCGGCCCCCTCGCGGGACGCGACCTCGATGCGGCCGCCGTGCGCCTCGACGATGCCCTTCACGATCGCGAGGCCGAGGCCCGACCCGCCCCCGGTCGCGTGCGCCTGGCGGTACGGCTCGAAGATGCGGGGGAGGGCGTCGGCGGGGATGCCGACGCCGTCGTCCTCGACCGTGAGCGCGACGCCGCCGTTCCGCTCGGCCACGCGGACCTCGACCTTCCCGCCCGTGGTCGTGAACTTGATCGCATTGCCGACGAGGTTGAGCGCCACCTGGAAGAGCCGCTCCTCGTCGCCGGTGACCGCGGCCGTCGGCGTCCCGTTCTGGTGGAGCGTCACGCCGCGCGCCTCGGCCTGCGGCCGGAGCTGCTCGAGCGCGCGCGCGACGAGCCGCGCGACGTCGACCGAACGGTGATCGATCGCGAGGAGGCCGGCGCGGAGCCGGGTGAGCTCGAGGATCTGGTTCACGAGCCGGAGCATCCGCTCGGTGCCGTCACCGATGATGTCCACGAGGCGGGCCTGCTTCGGCTCGAGCGGTCCGGCGACACGGTCGCGCAGCAGGTGGACCGCCTCGCGCACGGAGGTGAGCGGCGTCCGGAGCTCGTGCGAGATGTGCGAGAAGAACTCCTCCTTCATCCGGTCCGCTTCGCCGAGGCGGTCGGCCATGCGCGTGAAGGACCGCGCGAGCGCGCCGATCTCGTCCGCACGGCGGACGGGGAGCACGGCGCGGAACGTGCCGCGCTCGATCTCCGTCGTCGCGACCGAGAGCCGCCGGAGCGCGTGCGTCATGCGGAACGCGAGGAGGCTCGCGGCCGTGACGGCGAGGCCGAGGCTCGCGGCGAGCGAGAGACCGACGACGTGCCACGTGCGCCGTTCCACCGCCCGCGCATCGGCCTGCGCCGCGGCGAGCGCATCGCGCGTGGCCGCGCGGAGCTTCAGCAGGCAGAGCTGGGTCCGGGCCGACGCGATCCGGGTCGCGTCGGGACCGCGCGGTCCCCTCGGACGTCGCCGGGCGGCGAGCTGGCGGTACGTCTCGAACGCGGCGCGCGCCTTCCGATGGCGGCGGCGCTCGCGGGCCGTCGTGAGCAGCGCGCCGAGCCGCGCGAGCTGCTCGTCGGCCGCCGCCGCGCGCGCCGCCCAGAGCGCGTGGTACGCGGGGTCGCGAAAGACGGCGGCCCGGCTCTCCAGGTGGATCAGGTGGAGCAGGCTCTCCTCGGCGGCGAGCTCCAGCTCGAGTGCCGGCGTGCTCCGCGTGACGATGGCCCGGTTCACGTCGACGAGCCGGTTCACCGCGACGAGGCTCAGGAGCGCGGCGCCGAGGAGCACGAAGAGGCCGAGGAGCGAGGCGAGCAGGATCTTCGAGGCCAGGCGCACGGGAGGCTACATAGCCGTCGCCCGGGTGCCTGGGGAGAGGGTGGGGTACTAGCGGTCCCGTCGGGCGGCGCCGTGCGCGAGGGGCACCGCCCCCCGGCCGACGGGCGTCGCGGCCGCGAGCGCGCGTCCGACGAAGGCCTTCGCCTCGGCGACCGCCGCGAGGAGGTCGAGTCCCCGGGCGAGGCCGGCGGCGATGGCGGCCGAGAGCGTGCACCCGGTGCCGTGGGTCGGGGCGAGCGGGATCCGCGGCGCGACCAGGTCGTGGAAGGCCGCGCCGTCGAAGAGCACGTCGCACGGGTCGCCGGCGAGGTGGCCGCCGGTCACGAGGGCGGCGCGCGCGCCGCGGTCGACGAGTGCGCGCGCCGCGTCGCGCATGGCCGCAGGGGTCGTCGCGCGGAGGCCCGTCAGCGCCTCGGCCTCGGCGAGGTTCGGGGTGACGACGGTTGCGAGGGGGAGGAGGCGCTCGGCGAGGCGGGCCGCGAGGGCGGGCTCGGCGAGGGCGTCGCCGCTCGTCGCGACCAGGACGGGGTCGACGACGAGCGGGAGGCGGGGACGGCGCGCGCCGAGCCCCTCGGCGACGACGTCGACGACCGCCGCGCGCGCGAGCATCCCGGTCTTCACCGCGGCGACCGGGAGGTCGTCGAGCACGGCGTCGAGCTGCGCGCCGACGAAGGCGGGCGCGACGTCGGCGCAGGCGCGGACGCCGCACGTGTTCTGCGCGGTGAGCGCGGCGACGACCGCCGCGCCCCAGACGTCGAGCGCCGCGAACGTCTTCAGGTCGGCCTGGAGGCCGGCACCACCGCTCGGATCCGAGCCCGCGATCGTGAGCGCGACGGGAGGCGGCACGCGCGTCATGCTAGGCGTGCCGCGCGGCGGTGTACAGCGCGTCGCGCGGCGTCTCGCCGGCGTGGTAGGCTCGGGTCGCATGGAGCGGTCGCGGGGCGCGAATCAGCACGCGAGCGGGGGACCGTCGGCGCCGTCGCCCCCGGAGCCACCGTTCGCGGAGCAGGCCCGGACGCTTCTCCACCTCGCCCGCACGGGTACGCTCGCAACGCGCTCGCGCCGGCGTCCCGAGTTCCCGTTCGCGTCGCTCGCGCCGTACGCGGTCGACGCCTGCGGGCGCCCGAGCTTCCTCGTCAGCACGATGGCGATGCACACGCAGAACCTCGCCGCCGACCCGCACGCGAGCCTGCTCGTCGCGCAGCCGGGCTGGACGGGCGACCCGCTCGCCGGCGCGCGCGTCACGCTCCTCGGGCGCGTCGAGCCCGTGCCCGCGCCGGACGTCGCGGCCGTCCGCGCCGCCTATCTCGCCCGGCACGAGAACGCCCGCTACTGGGTCGACTTCGACGACTTCGCGTTCCACCGGATGGAGGTCGCCGACGTCTACTACGTGGCCGGCTTCGGCGCGATGGGCTGGGTCGACGCCGCGGAGTACGCGGCCGCCGCGCCCGATCCGCTGGCCGACGCCGCGGCCGGCATCCTCGCGCTCATGAACGCCGACCACGCCGACGCGCTCGCGCTCTGCTGCCGCGCGTTCGCGGGCGTCGAGGCGGAGTCGGCGACGATGACGGGCGTCGACCGGCTGGGCTTCCGGATGCGCGCGCGCGCCGGCGACCGGCTCCGGGGTGTCCGCGTCGCGTTCCCGCGCGAGGTGCGGACGCCGGGCGACGTCCGCGCCGTGCTGATCGAGATGCTCGGCGCCGCGCGCGCGGGGACGGCGGGCTGACGTCGCCCGCGCGCTTCGCTATAACTCCCCTCGCCATGGCGGCCGTCGTCTACTTCGTGCAGGACCTTCTCTTCACCTCGAAGATCCGCGAGGCGGCGTCCGCGCTCGGCGTGGAGGTCGCGGCGGCCCGCGATCCCGAGGCGCTCCGCGAGGCGGCGCGGGCGGCGCGGCTCGTGGTCGTCGACCTCCGGCTCCCCGCGGCGCTCCGTGCGCTGGACGCGCTCGCGGCGGACGGGGCGGGCGCGCGGTTGCGGGTCGTCGGATTCGTCGACCACGAGCGGACCGACGTGATGGACGCCGCCCGCGCGCGCGGCTGCGAGGCGCTCGCGAAGGGCCAGTTCGCGAGCATGCTGCCCGCGCTCGTCCGCGCGGCGGGGGAGGGGTCGTGATGGCCGAAGAACCGACGCCCGATCGGATCCTGGACCTCGGCTTCGCCTTCCTCGGCTCGAAGGCGTTCCTCTCGGCCGTCGAGCTCGGGCTCTTCACCGTGCTCGCGACGGAGGGACCGCTCGACCTCCCGGCGCTGCGCGACCGCCTGGGCCTCCACCCGCGCGCGGCGCGCGACTTCTTCGACGCGCTCGTGGCGCTCGGCATGCTCGAGCGGACCGACGGCCGCTACGCGAACACGTCGGAGACGGACCGCTTCCTCGACCGGACGAAGCCGTCCTACGTCGGCGGCCTCCTCGAGATGATGAACGCGCGCCACTTCGGCTTCTGGAGCGCGCTCACCGAGGCGCTCCGCACCGGCGAGCAGCAGAACGAGACGAAGGGCGGCGGCGCGTCGCCCTTCGACGCGCTCTACGCCGACCCGGCCCGGCTCCGGCAGTTCCTCGCCGCGATGACCGGCCTGAGCCTCGGGAGCGCGCGCGCGATCGCCGCGAGGTTCCCGTGGGCGCGCTACCGGACGTTCGCCGACGTCGGCTGCGCGCAGGGCGGGTTCCCGGTCGAGGTCGCGCTCGCGCATCCGCATCTCACCGGTACGGGCTTCGACCTCCCGGTCGTGCGCCCGATCTTCGAGGAGTACGTCGCGTCGTTCGGCCTGGCGGACCGGCTCCGCTTCCACGCCGGGAGCTTCTTCACGGATCCGCTCCCGTCCGCCGACGTCCTCGTGATGGGCCACATCCTCCACGACTGGAGCCTCGAGGAGAAGCGCGCGCTGCTCGCGAAGGCGTACGCGGCGCTGCCTCCGGGCGGCGCGCTCCTCGTCTACGAGATGCTGATCGACGACGAGCGCCGGACGAACGCGGCGGGGCTTCTCCTGAGCCTCAACATGCTGATCGACACCCCGGCCGGCTTCGACTACACGGGCGCCGACTGTCGCGGCTGGATGCACGAGGCCGGCTTCCGCGAGACGCGGGTCGAGCCGCTGGCGGGCCACGAGTCGATGGTCGTCGGCATCAAGTAGCCGGTGGACGCCTCCCATTGACGCTGCGAACCCGGCGCGGTACGCGTAACACTTCCCCGATTGGACAAGGAGGAGTGCCATGGCACTGCATCTCGGCGCCACCGCGCCCGACTTCACCGCCGATACGACCGAGGGACCGATCAAGTTCCACGAGTGGGTCGGAAACCAGTGGTGCTGCTTCTTCTCGCACCCGAAGGACTACACGCCCGTCTGCACGACGGAGCTCGGCATCGTCGGCCGGCTGAAGGGCGAGTTCGCGAAGCGGAACTGCAAGGTGATCGCGATCAGCGTCGATCCGGTCGACTCGCACAAGGGCTGGATCAAGGACATCGAGGAGACGCAGAGCGCACCGGTGAACTACCCCATCATCGCCGACCCCGAGCAGAAGGTCGCGAAGCTCTACGAGATGGTGCACCCGGAGCTGAACCCGGCCATCACGGTGCGCTCGGTCTTCATCATCGACAACAACAAGAAGATCCGCGCAATGATCACCTATCCGCCGAGCACCGGGCGGAACTTCGCGGAGATCCTCCGCCTGATCGACTCGCTCCAGCTGACCGACCAGTACCAGGTGGCGACGCCGGGCGACTGGAAGGACGGCGATGACTGCGTGATCGTGCCGTCGCTCACCGACCCGGCGGAGCTGAAGAAGAAGTTCCCGAAGGGGTGGCGGGAGCTGCGGCCGTACCTCCGGATGACGCCGCAGCCGAACAAGTAGCGCGCGGGCGCGCGGCGGCCGATGCGCCGCCGCGCGCTCACCAGTCGAGCACGCGTCCCCAGTCGGCGCTCGCGAGGGCCGCGGCCGCGAGCGCGCAGCCCATGAGGTACGTCCCCGCCGCGCCGGCCAGGCGGAGCGGGTGTGGGCGGGCGAGCGAGACGCTCATCAGCATGCCGGCCGCGTGCAGGTAGCGGCTGAGCGTCGCGAGCACCATGACCGCGACCGTCCACGTCGCCGGACTTCGCGCGCCGACGAGGAGGATCAGCACCGCCATCATCGGGGCGTACTCGGCGGCGTTCGCGTGCGCACGGACGCGCTTGTGGAGCACGTCGGTCGGATCGGCCGAGTGGCCGATGGCCGCGTTCGTCCGGCCGCGGGCCATCGAGACGAGGAGGCCGAGCCCGAAGACGAGGAGACCGAGGAGCGCCGTGCAGACCACCGCCGTCTCCATGCGAACCCTCCTCCGGAACCGTCAGTAGCCGTCGAGCCGCGCCACCCGATCCCGGTGCCAGGCGGCGTCGCCGAAGGTGAGCTCGGCGGCGCGCGCGCGTTTCAGGAAGAAGCCGACGTCGTGCTCGTCCGTCATGCCGATGCCGCCGTGCATCTGCACGGCCTCGTTCGCGACGAGCACGAAGGCGTCGGAGCAGCGGGCCTTCGCGATCGACACCGTGCGCGCGATCGTCGCGTCGTCGCGGCCCTCGTCGATCGCGCGGGCGGCCGCCATGACCGCCGAGCGCGCGAGCTCGAGCTCGACGAACATCTTCGCGGCGCGGTGCTTGAGCGCCTGGAAGGTGCCGATCGGGACCCCGAACTGCCGGCGCGTCTTCAGGTACTCGAGCGTCATCTCGAACGCGGCGGTCATGCCGCCGAGCATCTCGGCGGCGAGCGCGGCGGTCGCGCGGTCGAGGACGCGCTCGAGGAGGTGCGCCCCGCGGTCGACGTCGCCGAGGACCGCGGCGGGCCCGACGGCGACGTCGTCCAGGTGCACGAGCGCCGCACTTCGCGGCGCGTCGATGCGGTGCTGCCGCTCACGGACGACGCCCGGCGCGTCGGCCGGCACGAGGAAGAGCGTGACGCCCTCGCGTGCGCGGACGTCGCCCGCCGTGCGGGCCGAGACGACGAGGACGTCGGCCGCCGGCCCGTCGAGGACGTGCGCTTTCCGGCCGTGGAGCCGCCAGCCGTCGCCGGCGCGCCCGGCGCGTGTGGCGACGTGGTGCGGCGTCCAGCGGCTCCCCGGCTCCTGGTATGCGACCGTGAGGAGCCGCTCGCCCGCCGCGACCCGCGGGAGATGCGCGGCCCTCTGGGCCGGCGTGCCGCCGAGGAGGAGAGCCGTCGCGCCGAGGGCGACCGTCGAGAGGACGGGCTCCGGCACGAGCCCGCGGCCGAGCTCCTCCATGACGACCCCGAGGTCCATCGCGCCGAGGCCGAGCCCGCCGTGCTCGGCGGGCAGCGTGACGCCGAGCCAGCCGAGCGCCGCCATCTCCGCCCAGAGCGCGCGCGAGAAGCCGTCCGGGTCGTCGGCGTCGCGGAGCGCGCGGATGCGGCGGAGCGACGAGCGGGCCGTGACGAACTCGCGCGCCGTCGCCTGGAGGAGCTGCTGCTCTTCCGAGAGGACGAGGTCCACCGCCTCAGTCCGGGAGCCCGAGGACGCGCTTCGCGATCACGTTCAGCTGGATCTCCGAGGTCCCGCCCTCGATCGTGTTGCCGCGCGAGCGGAGCCAGTCGCGCGTCGTCTTGAGCTCGTCCTCCTCGAAGCCCGGCCCCGCCCAGCCGAGGCCCTGCGGCCCGAGGATCGACACCAGGAGCTCCCGCCGGCGCTGGTTCAGCTCGGTGCCGTAGTACTTGAAGATCGACGACTCCGGCCCCGGCTTGTGCCCGGCCTTCGCGCCGTCGCGCGCGCGAGCGAGCGTCCAATCGAGGCACGCCTGGTCCATCTCGACCTGCGTCACGCGGTCGCGGACGACGGGGTCGGCCAGGCGGCCGTCCGTCATCCCGAGGTGTCGCTTCGCCATCGCGACCAGGCGCCGCGAGTCGTCGCGCTCCTTGAAGGCGTCGGCGATCATGGTCCGTTCGTGGCCGAGGAGCGCCTTCGCGAGCATCCAGCCGCCGTTCACGCGGCCGACGACGTTCCGCACCGGCACGCGCACGTCGGTGAGAAACGTCTCGCAGAACGGCGAGTAGCCGCTGATCAGCTTGATCGGGCGGACGGTGACGCCGGGCGTCTCCATGTCCATCAGGAGGAAGGTGATGCCCGCGTGCTTCGGGGCCTCGAAATCCGTGCGGACGAGGATGAACATCCAGTCCGACTTGTCGGCGTAGGAGGTCCAGATCTTCTGGCCGTTCAGCACGAACACGTCGCCGTCGCGGACGGCCTTCGTCTGGAGGCTCGCGAGATCCGAGCCCGCGCCGGGCTCCGAGTAGCCCTGACACCAGCGGATCTCGCCGCGGGCGATCGGCGGGAGGTGCTCGCGCTTGAGCTCCTCGCTGCCCTCCTGGAGGAGGAGCGGGCCGATCATCGACAGCCCGAACCCGGTGAGCGGCGGCCGGAGGCGGAGCTTCGCCATCTCCTCCGCGAGCACCTTGACCTCCGGCTTCGAGAGCCCGCCGCCGCCGTACTCGCGCGGCCAGGCGGGCGCCGTCCAGCCGCGCGCGGCCATGACGTCGAGCCAGCGCCGGACGTCGTCCGGATAGCGGGTCTTGCGGCCGCCCCAGCAGAGCTCGTCGGGGCTCCGCGGCGGCGTCCGCACGCCCGCCGGGGCGTTCGCGTCGAGCCAGCGTCGGGTGTCGGCGCGGAACGCCTCCAGGTCCGCCACCCTGCGGACGCTAGTTCACCCGCGCGTGCAGTGTCAACGAGTCCCCGGGCGGCGCGGCGTCATCGAGCGGAGCTCGCCCGCGGCCCATGCCGACGCGTCGGCCTCGCCCGGCCACTCGATCCACTGCTCCGGGTGGTCGGGCGGCCGGGCCGCCACCTCCTCGTCGAGGCGTTGGCGCTCGCCGTCGCCGTCGGGGTCGGGCTCGAACTGCGCGAGATCCTGCTCGGGATCGGGCATCGTTCCTCCTGGCGCACGGCGGACGGATGCGCGCCGCGCGTGCGGACCAGCACCGGGACCGATGTGTGTCCGGGAAGAGTCGGGATATGCCGCCGTCGCCGCCGCGTTTGAATCCCGACGAGGGGTGGGGCCGCCGCGCGAAAGGAGGGAGGGGGACGTGATGGCTCTGGACACCGCCTCCCGACGCGGGCTAAGGCCGCGGGCCGGATCGGAGGGGCGATGGACGCACTCAAGGCGTATGGCTCGTGGGCGCTCGTCACCGGCGCGTCGGCCGGCATCGGGATGGCGTTCGCCCGACGTCTCGCGGCGGGCGGCCTCAACGTGGGCCTCGTCGCCCGACGCGAGGACCGCCTCCGCACGCTCGCCGACGAGATCGCTCTCCGGCACGGCGTCGAGGCGCGCGTCGTTCCGGAGGACCTCGCCCGCCCGGGCGCCGCGGAGCGGATCGCCGAGCGCATGCGGGACGTCGAGGTCGGCGTGCTCGTCAACAACGCGGGCTTCAGCGCCGTCGGCCGCTTCGATCAGGTGCCGCGCGACAAGATCGTCGGGATGATCGAGGTGAACTGCGTCGCGGTCGCGACGCTCGCGCACGCGTTCCTCCCGGGGATGCGGGCGCGGGGGCGGGGCGCGATCGTCATCCTCGCGTCGGTCGCCGGCTATCAGCCGCTCGGCTTCGCGGCGACGTACGGCGCGACGAAAGCGTTCGACCTGATGCTCGGCGAGGCGCTCTGGGCCGAGAACCGTGCCGCGGGCGTGGACGTCCTCGCCGTATCGCCGGGACCGGTCGAGACCGAGTTCCAGGCGGTCGCCGGCGAGGCGCCGCATCCGGGCGCGTCGCCCGAGAGCGTCGTCGACGAGGCGCTCGCGGCGCTCGGACGCCGGCCGTCGGTCATCACGGGCGGACGGTTGAACAAGCTCCGCACGTGGTCCATCCGCTTCGCGCCCCGCGCGCAGGTGGCGCGCATCGCCCTCGGCGTCATGCGCGGCTACCTCCCCGAGGGACTGCGCTAGCCGACGCGCTCCGCTATCATCCCGCCCGATGGCGGGCGAGGAACGTTTCCAGCGCGCGGTCGAGCTGCTCCGCGAGGCCTATCGGCACCAGATGGCGGGCGACCTCGAGGGTGCGATCGCGCTCTACCGCCAGTCGATCGCGCTCCACCCCACGGCCGAGGCGCACACCTTCCTCGGCTGGACGTACAGCTTCCAGAACCGGCTCGAGGAGGCGATCGCGGCGTGCAAGCACGCGATCGCGGTCGACCCGGACTTCGGGAATCCCTACAACGACATCGGCTCCTACCTGATCAAGCTCGGGAGGCTCGACGAGGCGATCCCGTGGCTCGAGGCGGCCATCGCGGCGAAACGGTACGAGCCGCGGCACTACCCGCATTGCAACCTGGGGCAGGTCTACTGGCAGAAGGGGCTCCTCGGACAGGCGGCCCGCGAGCTCGAGCGCGCCCTCGCGCTCGAGCCCGACTACCCGTTCGCGCGCGCGGCGCTCGACGCGATCCGCAAGCAGCTCCAGTAGGAGGCCGACCGGCCGCCGCTACCCGCGCTCGCGCTCCATCGCCTTTCGCTCCTCGGCGTTCATCTTCTCGCGGATGCGCGAGCCCTTGCCGAGGTGGCGGTAGAGCCCGCCTTCGGAGAAGTACTCCTCCCACGGCTCGGCGGGGACGTAGGTGGCGGGCTTCGCGTCGCCGATCGTGACCCCGAGGATCCGCTCGACGAGGTCGACGTCGTACATCCGGACGGCGTCGTAGTCCGTGAGGAGCGCGCACACCTCGACGCAGATGTAGCACCCGATGCACTCCTGGAACCGGTCCTGCACGGGCTGGACGCCCCGCCCGGGGACGCTCCCCGGGCGGAGGTACTCGATGCACTGGACGGGGCAGAACTCCGGGCACTTGCCGCACGGGAAGCAGAGGTTCACGTCCATGAACGCGACCTCGCGCGGCCGTTTCTTCTTCTCGCCCACCTCGTCGGGATCGGGCGCGTCGGGGACCCGATCCTCCTTCAGGCGACGCTTGATGATGTCGATCGCGGCCATGCGCGCTGCATAGCGCGCCGCGCGTCAGCCCGCCACCCAGTGGGCGACCGCGAGGGCGAGCCCGACGAGACCGCCGACGACGGCGCCGTTCAGCCGGATGAACTGGAGGTCCTGCCCGACGCGATCCTCGATCTGCGCGACGAGCGCGCCCGTTTCGAGCGCCTCGAGGCTCTCGCGCACCGTGAGCCCGATCTGGTCGTGGTGGCGGTGGAGGAGGTCCGTCGCCGTCGTGCGCACCCACCGGTCGAACGTCGCGCGCCGCTCGGGGTCGCCGAGCAGGTCGAGGATCGCCGAGCGGAGCCGGCGGTCGATGAGGTCGGAGAGGCCGCTCGACGGCTCGGCGAGGTCGTGCTCGAGCTGGTCGCGGAGCCGCGCGAGCGTCGCGCGCACGACGGGACCGGTCTCGAGGCTCTCGAGGAGCGCGGAGCGGAGCCGGCGTGCCTGCGCGAGCGCCGCCTCGTCCCCCGCCGCGAGGCGGTCGGCGAACCCCGTGAGCGCGCCCATGAGCGCGCGCCGGAGCGGATGCGCCAGGTCGCCCGCGGCCTGCCGCAGCTCCGACGACGCGTAGTTGCACGCCGCCTCGATGATCTTCCGCTGCACGACCTTCTGGCGCAGCACCCACGGCATGAGCCGCCTTCCGGAGGCGTAGAGGGTCCGCGCCGAGCGGTCGAGCCAGTAGTGCAGCTCGGCTGCCGTCCGCGGACGCTCCGCGAGGTTCGCGAGCGACGACGCGAGCGACTCGAACGCGGCCCCGGCGCTCTCGCTCTCGACGGCGCGCTCGAGCCAGGCGCCCGCCGACGCGTCGAGCGGCAGCTCGCGGAGCTGGTGCTGGAGCATCCGGCCGATGAAGCCGGCCACCTCGTCCTCCGCGAGCGAGCGTGCGAGGCCGCGGAGCATGTCGCGGAGCGGCGCCCCGAGCCGTGCGACGCGCGCCGGGTCGGCGAGCCAGTCGGCGACGACGGCGCTCGGCGCGATCCGCGCGAGCCGCGCGCCGATCACCTGCGGCGAGAGCCACTCGTCCTGCACCATCGTGACGATGCTCTCCGTGATCTTCGCCCGGCGGGCGGGGATGATGGCCGTGTGCGGGATCGGCACGCCGAGCGGGTGCCGGAAGAGGGCCGTCACGGCGAACCAGTCCGCGAGACCGCCGACGACCGCCGCCTCGAAGCCGGCGGCGAGGAGGCGGAGCCACGCTGCGCCCGCGAAGGGCCCGACGGCGAGCCCCACGCGCGACGCCGCGGCGCCCGCGACCGCGGCGACGAGCGACACGGTGCCGACCCGATTCCGGCGGCGTGCGGCGCGGACCTCCATCCCGCGGTGTCTAGCATTGACGCGGGTCGCCGCAGAGCGGAAAGCTGGGACGGGAGGGCGACGGTGCGGATCGGCGTCATGGTGCGCAACATGGGCCCGCAGTCGACGCGCGAGACGCTCGTCGCCGCCGCGCGCGCCGTCGACGAGGCGCCCGCGCTCGACGACCTCTGGGTCGCGGACCACGTCGCGATTCCGCCCGACGACGCCGAGGGATCGAACGGCCGCTACCTCGACCCGCTCGCGACGCTCGCCTTTCTCGCCGGGACGACCGCCCGCGTGGGGCTCGGGACCGCGGTCCTCGTGCTCCCGTACCGGCCCGCGCTCCCGACCGCGAAGTGGATCGCGACCGTCCAGGAGCTCTCCGGCGGCCGGCTCCGCCTCGGCGTGGGCGTCGGCTGCATGACGCCCGAGTTCCGTGCCCTCGGCGTCGACCGCCGCCGGCGCGGCCAGATCGCGGACGCGACGCTCGCCTTCTTCGACCGCTGCTTCGCGGGCGACGTCGTCGAGGCCCACGGGCAACTCTTCCTCTTCCGGCCGCGACCGCCTCGGCCGCCGGTCTGGGTGGGCGGCACACCGCCGCACGCCTTCCGCCGGGCCCTCGCGCACCGCGCCGGATGGATGCCGATGGGCCTCGCGCCCGGCGCGCTCCGCCCGCAGGCCGCGGCGCTCCGCGAGGCCGCGGCCCGGGCCGGCGCGGCGGCGCCCGAGATCGCCGTGCTCACGACGCTGCCGCTCGCCGATCCGCCGCGCGCCGCCGACCTCCTCGCGGCGTACGCGGCCGCCGGCGCGGGCCGGGTGATCCACGCGAGCCGCTATCCCGACCTCCCCGCCTTCCGCGACCTCGTCGCCCGGCTGGCCCGCGCCGCCGGCGGCTGACGTCGCTCCGCGTCATCGACGATCCGCGGCCGTTTCGTTGACCGCCGGCGCTCGCGAGCGGTAGACAGCGCACGGCGGGCCGTCGCCCGCCACACCAACCGAGGAGGACGCACATGCACCGACCATCCCTGTTCCTCGCGTCAGTCATCCTGGCCGGCTCGGCGACGATCGCCGCCGCCGGTGCGAAGTGGCAGTCGACGCTCTCGCCGGTCGGGAGCGGCGTGCCGACGATGTCCGCGAAGGGCTCGAAGGCGTCCATCGACGACAAGGGGAACATCCTCGTCGTGGCGAAGGCGGTCACGGACGCCGGCGGCCTGGTGACGACGGACGGGTCGTTCACCGCGAAGACGGGCCCCGCGCTGTCCGGCGACGAGTACGTGGGGATCCTCCACGGGACCGTGATCCCGCTCGGCGTGTCGTTCGAGTTCAACATGCCGCTCGAGCTGAAGAAGGGGAACGGCACGGCGAAGTTCAGCGCCGCGGCGCTCCTCGCGCTCGGCAGCGGGCAGACGATCAAGGTGACGGGCTTCGACGTCTACGGCCCGCTCGGCGCGGCCAACGTCGCCTCGTGCGCCGCGAACGTCAACAACCCCGCTCTGCCGCGCGTCAACGTCGACCCGAATCCGAACCCGTGCCAGCAGGGGAGCTTCGTCGGGACGGACGGCTTCCACATCCCGTAGCTCACCCGAACGCGCACGACGAACGGGGAGGAGCGGGCGCTCCTCCCCGTTCTCATTCGAGGAGCTGGAGCCCGAGGAAGACCTGCACGCCCGAGAGCACGAGCGCCGCGCCGGCCACGAGCGGGTGGAGCCGGCGGGCCGTGTCGGACGTCGGCACGCGACGCGCGAGCCACGCGGCCGCGGTGAAGAGCGCGGCGACCGCCGTCCCGACCGTGAAGTGCCCGCTCGCCGCGGGCGCGAGGTCCGGGCGGAGCCCGACGACGCTTCCGACCCCACCCGCCCACGCGACGAGGACGAGCGCGTAGAGCCACGGCCCGAGCGCGCGATGGCGGCGGCGGGCCCGCGCCGCGCTCGGGGCGGCGCGGCGGCTCCGCACGCCGAGCGACGCGGCGTACGCGGCGAGCGCGATCGTCGCTCCGGCGCCGGCCGGATGGAGCCAGAGAAGGAGCCGCGCCCTCAGTGCAGCGTCCGTCCGTGCTGCTCGACGGCCGCGAGGCGCGCGAGGACGACGTGCGCGTCCGGCGCGTCGGGCGCGAGCGCGAGGTAGCGACGGAGATCGTCGCGCGCGGCGCCGAAGCACTCGAGCTCCGCGTGCAGGAAGCCGCGCATCCGGACGTGCTCCGCGGAGGCCGGCCGGAGGACGAGGAGGAGGTCGACCGTCTCGAGCGCCTCGTGGTGCGCGGTGCGCTCGAGGCAGATGCGGAGCAGGTTGCCGAGCATACGGACGAGGATGCCGGCCGTGTCCGTCGTCGCGAGCGCCCCCGGGGGGACGGCGTCGGCGTCGGGATCGCCGAACGCGCGGTACCGCTCGAGCAGCGCGTCGCGGTCGAGCCGGCGGCCGGCGTGGAAGGGGTCGACGACGACCGCCCCCTCCGGCGAGGGGATGCGCGCGAGGAAATGACCCGGGAACCCGACGCCTTCGACCGGGATGCCGAGCCGCGCCCCCACCTCGATCAGGACGACGGTGAGCGTGATCGGAATGCCGAGCCGCCGAGCGAGGACCTGGTCGAGGAAGCTGTTCCGGGGGTCGTAGTAGTCCTCCGCGTTGCCGCGAAAGCCGCGCGTCCGGAAGAGGTGCGTCGCGAGGGCGGTCCCGGCTTCGGCGGGCGAGGCGGCGCGCGGAACGTGCGCCCGCGCGTCGGCGGCGAGCGCGTCGAGCGCGGCGAGGGCGGGTGCGACGTCGAGCTCCGGCGTGCCGAGGCGGCCGATCGCGAGCGCGGCGCGCCCGAGGTCGATCGGCGGCGCGACGAGCGCCGCGAACTCGTCGCGCAGGCGGCTCATCGCGGCTCGCAGAGCTCGACGACGTTGCCGTCCGGGTCCCGGAGCCACAGCTGCGCGTCGCCGAGCGCGAGATACGGAACCCCGCGCGCGTCGAGCTCCGCCTTCGCGGCGGCGACGCACGGCACTTCGAGCGCGAAGTGCGGGCCCGTCGGATCGATGCCGCCGAAGCCCGTCTCGCTCTCGATCAGGTGCACCTGGCTCGCGCCGACGTCGTACCAGGCGCCGGGCAGGGCGAGATCGGGACGGGGCGCGGGCGCGAGCCCGAGCAGGTCCTCGTAGAAGGCGCGCGCGCGGACGAGGTCGCGGATGCGGACCGACACGTGGTTCAGGAGGCGGACGTTCATCGGACGACCTCCTGCCCGGCGGTCATGCGGCGGACGCGAGCCGCACGAGGTCGCCGAGCGCGGCCGGTGCAATCGTTCCGTAGCCGACGAGCGGCGCGAAGAGCGTCCGGCACGCGCGCTCCTCGAGGGCGAGCGCGGCCTCCTCGTCGCCGACCAGATGGCGCGCGGCGAAGAGCGCCGCGACGACCGCCTTCCGCGCCGAGCCGCGGCGCTCGAGCTCCCACGCTGCCGCCTCGAGGAGCAGCGCCGTCTCGGCGACGTCGCAGAGCGCGTTCGCGAGCGCGCGCGCGTGGTACTCGGCGCTCGTGCGCTCCGCCGTCGCGAGCCGCGAGAGACGCCGCTCGAGCCGATCGAGCGCGCCGCCGAGGATCCCGCGCGGGCGGTCGAGCGCGCGATGGCCGCTCGTGCGGATCGCGTCCGTCGCGCGAGCGAGGAGGGCGTGCGCCGTGCCTTCCGCGCGCAGCGCCCGCAGGACGTCGAGGCAGATGATGTTCTCCGTCCCCTCCCAGATGGTGTGGCACTGCGCCTCCCGGAAGAGCCGTGCCGTCGGCCAGTCCTCGACGTAGCCGTTGCCGCCGAGCATCTCGACCGCGGCCGAGGCATGCGCGATGCCCTGCCGGGTGGCCCGGAGCTTCGCGAGCGGCACGAGGAGGCGGCCGAGCACCGAATCCGCGTCGTCGGCGACCGCGGCGGCGGCGAAGAGGAGCGCCGCCGTGGCCTCGAGCTCGACGAGGAGGCGGACCAGCGTCTCGCGGGCGAGCGGGTGCTCGACGAGCGGCTTTCCCCACGCGGCGCGGTGCGAGGCGTAGATCATGGCCTCGAGGAACGCGCGGCGCATGATGCCGAGCCCCATGCAGGCGATGCCGAAGCGGGAGACCTGCACCATCTCCATCATGCGGTTGATGCCGCGCCCGTCGGTGGCCGAGCCGTCGCCGGCGAGGAGGTACGCCTCGGTGCCGACGAAGTCGACCTCGCCGGTCGGGACGGTGCGCGTCCCGAGCTTGTCCTTGAGCCGGCGGATGCGGATGTCGTTCGGCGTGCCGTCGGCCCGCACGCGGGGGACGAGGAAGAGCGCCACGCCCTTGAGACCCGGCGGCCCGCCCTCGGGCCGGGCGAGGGTCGCGATCGCGGCGGCGTCGACGTTCGAGCAGAACCACTTCGAGCCGTCGAGCGCCCAGGCGCCGTCGGGCCGCGGCGTCGCGCGCGTCGTGAGCGTCGAGAGGTCGGAGCCGCCCGTGCGCTCGGTCATGAACATCGCGCCGTCCCACGCATCCTCGAAGCGCGGCGCCGTGAGCCGCGGCAGGAGCCGCGCGCGCACGTCCGGGGCTGCGAAGCGCTCGACGAGGCGCACGACGCCGCCCGTCATGCCGGTGGCGCAGGTGAGCCCCGTGTCGGCCTGGCTCAAGAGGTAGTACGCGACCCCCTGGAGGACGCCCGGGAAGGGCCGCCCGCGTTCGGCCGCCTCGCGCCGCAGACGCGACCCCGAGAGCCCGCTCTCCCAGCACGCGCGCTTGGCGGCGAGGGCCATCGGATGGTGGACCACCCGATTCACCTCCTCGCCGCTGCGGTCCCAGCGCTCGAGCCGCGGCGGGTGCTTGTCGATCACCTCCGCCGCCTCCGCGATGAGGCCGCCGGCGACCGCGCCCATCTCCGTCGAGCGCTCCTCCGCCCACGCGCGGTCGGCCGGGTCGAGGACGCGGTCGAGGAGCGCCTGGAGATCGGGATCGACCGTGTACCAGTTGAGGCCGACGGCGCGGTCGAAGGCGCGGTAGTCGATCATGGGGCGGACCATAGCGGCCGCCCCCGAGGGCGGCAAGGCGCTCGGCCGCGGGCGGCGGCGCGGGCCATCGGCCGCGGGGCCAAGCGCCCCCGTTTCCGTCGCTTGAAGAACTGGACCGCGCGCTCGTGCCGCTCGGCCTCGGCGCGCGTGCGGAACGTCCCGAGGTTCTTGCGCCTGCCGGTCTTCGGATCGCGCTGCTGCGAGTAGAGGCGGTACCGGTTCGGTCCGAGCTTGCGGATCACGTCGTCGTCCGTCCCGCGTGCCGGTACGCGATGAGCCGCACGCGCTCGAGGGTGACGAGACCCTCCTCGATCATCGCGTCGAGGTCGGGCAGGAAGGCCGCGATCCGCTCCGGGCCGTCGACGATCTCGATCACCATCGGCAGGTCCTCGGAGAGGCGCAGGATCTTCGCCGTGTGGATCCGGCTGTGGGCGCCGAAGCCGAGCGTGCCCCGGAGGACCGTCGCGCCCGCCATCCCGCGCCGCCGCGCCTCCTCGACGATCACCTCGTAGAGCGGACGGCCCCCGCGCTTGTCACTCTCGCCGATGAAGATCCTGAGCAGCTCGGCCTCGGCAGGCAGCTTCATGGCGGCCTCCTCGCAATCAGCCTGGGCCCCGTCGGCCAACGGCCGCGCACGCGGCCGGCCCTCTCCATATCACTAGATGAGGCGGCCGACCGCCACCCCCAGGAAGAAGCACGCCACCCCGAGGACGTTCTCGACGAGGAGGTTCGCCGTCGCGAGCGCCCACTCGGCGTCCCGCAGGAGCTGGCTCGTCTCGAAGGCGTACGTCGAGAAGGTCGTGAACGCGCCCATGAAGCCGATGAGCACGACGAGGCGCGTCTCCGCGGCGACGAGAAGGCGCTCCTCCGCGAGGGTCCAGACGCACCCGAAGAGGAGGCAGCCGAGCGCGTTCACGGCGAGCGTCCCCCACGGGAACGCCGTCCCCGCGACCCGCTGGACGAGGCCCCCGACCCAGTACCGGGCGAGCGTTCCGACCGCCCCCGCGCCCGCGATCCACGCGATCCTCGCGCCGCCGCCCATCGCCGACGCGACGCCTATCGCACGGTGCGCCGCCGCTCAACCCGCGGCCGGCCGCGCGCGTCGGCCGGCCCTCCGCCCGGCCGGGAATGGCCGATCGCCGGCGCACGGTCCTTGCTTGCCTCGACCGGCGGCGGGCGCCTAGAACGGAAGCGCGCCGCCGCGCAGAGGAGGTCCCGCCCGATGGCCGGTCCCGAACGGATGAACTTCGGCATCTTCCTCGCCCCCTTCCACCGCATCGGGGAGAACCCCACGTACGCGCTCCGGCGCGACCTCGAGCTGGTCGAGTGGCTCGACCGGCTCGCGTACGACGAGGCGTGGATCGGCGAGCACCACTCCGCCGGCTACGAGATCATCGCGTCGCCCGAGGTGTTCGTCGCCGCGGCGGCCGAGCGCACGCGCCACATCCGGCTCGGCACCGGCGTGTCGTCGCTCCCCTACCATCATCCGCTCATGCTCGCCGACCGGATGGTCCTCCTCGACCACCTGACCCTCGGCCGGGCGATGTTCGGCGTCGGCCCGGGCGCGCTCCCCTCGGACGCGTTCATGATGGGCATCCAGCCGATCCGGCAGCGCGAGATGATGGACGAGGCGCTGGAGGCGATCCTGGCACTCTTCCGGAGCGACGAGCCGGTGACGCGCGAATACGACTGGTTCACGCTGAAGGACGCGCGCCTCCAGCTCCGGCCGTACACGCGCCCGCACATGGAGATGGCGGTCGCGGCGCAGGTGTCGCCCGCCGGCGCGCGCGCGGCCGGGAAGTACGGGCTCGGGCTCCTGTCGCTCGGCGCGACGACGGCGGGCGGCTTCGACGTCCTCGGCACGCAGTGGGCGGTCGCCGAGGAGAAGGCGGCCGAGTACGGACGGACCGTCGAGCGCGCGAAGTGGCGCCTCGTCGGGCCGATGCACCTCGCGCCCACGGTGGACCAGGCGCGGAAGGACGTCGAGTTCGGACTCGCCGCGTGGATCGACTACTTCCGGCGGGTCGCGGCGCTGCCGCTGGTCGGCGACGCGAAGAGCACGCAGGACATGGTCGACGCCGTGAACGCGACGGGGCTCGCCGTGATCGGCACGCCGGAGGACGCCGCGCGGCAGCTCGAGCGCCTCTGGGAGAAGTCGGGCGGCTTCGGCACCTACCTCTTCATGGTTCACGACTGGGCCGACCGCGAGGCGACGCTCCGCTCCTACGAGCTCTTCGCGCGCTTCGTCATGCCGCAGTTCCAGTCGTCGCTTCCGCGCCTCCGCGCGAGCCGCGACTGGGCGGCGGAGAACCGCGACACGTTCATCGGAAGCGCCGTGCAGGCGATCGGGAAGGCGATCCAGGACCACGCGGCGGAGCAGGCCGCGCGCAAGCGCGAGGCGAGCTGAGGCCGTGCGCCGCCCGCCGCTGCCGTCGGATCCAGACGCCGGCGTCTGGCGCGGCCGGTCCGTCGCGCGGGCGTTCCGGTCGCCCGACGGCCTCGTCGTGCTCGTCGGCCGGAGCGCGGAGGACAACGACACGCTCACGCTCGAGCTCGCCGCGCCGGACGACTTCTGGCTCCACGTCGCCGGAGCGTCGGGCTCGCACGTCGTCGTGCGGAACCCCGGCGGCCTCGACCGCCTCCCCCGCGACACGCTCCGGTTCGCGGCCGCGCTCGCCGTGCGCCATTCGAAGGCACGGGGCGCGCCGAGCGCGAGCGTGCACGTCGCGCGTCGGCGCGACGTCGGCAAGCGCCGCGGGCAGCCGCCGGGTGAGGTGGAGCTCGCGCGCTGGACGGCGGTCACGGGGCGGCCCGCCGATGCGGAGGGGTGACGACGGCGCGGGCGAACGCGACGGTCCCAGGCGTCGGAACGCCGCTTCGCGCCGCATCCGACGCGCGCGAAGCCCGCGCGGTCCGGCCGCCACGTGCGTCCCGGCGCGCGCGGGCATGTCGATTGCTCCGAACCGGACGGTATGGCTCGCATCGCTTTCGCGTTCGCCGTCGCGGTTGCGGTCGCGTTCGCGTGGGCGCCGCCCGCGCGCGCGCATTGCGACGGTCTCGATGGGCCGGTCGTCACGGCCGCGCGGCAGGCCCTCGACGCCGCCGACCCACGCCCGATCCTCGTCTGGGTTCAGCCGCGCGACGAGGCGGAGGCGCGGGCCGCGTTCGAGCGCACGCTCGCGGTGCGGAAGCTGGGCGACGAGGCCCGCGACCTCGCGGACCGCTTCTTCTTCGAGACGGTCGTCCGCCTCCACCGCGCGGGGGAGGGAGCGCCCTACACCGGGCTCGCGCCCGCGGGCCGCGATCTCGGCCCCGCGATCCCGGCCGCCGACCGCGCGCTCGAGGCGCGTTCCGCGGACGCGCTCGTGACGCTGCTCACCGACGCCGTCCGGCGCGGGACGACCGCGCGCTTGCGGGAGGCGAGCGCGCCGGTCGCGCCGGGCGATGTGGACGCCGGGCGCCGGCGCGTCCGGGCGTACGTCGAGCTCGTCCACTACGTCGAGCGGGTCTACGAAGCGGCGTCGCGCGACGTGCACGGTCACTACGCCGAGGAGGATGCGGCCCAGGCGCCGCACGAGTGACGGTGGACGGCCCGATCGCCCGGCACCTGACGGCCGACCACGCCCGGCTGGACGCGCTCCTCCGGCGCGCGACAGCCCGCCCCGACGCCGTCGACGCCGCCTCGTACGCCGACTTCCGGGGCGGTCTCCTCCGCCACGTCGCGATCGAGGAGAAGCTCCTCCTGCCCGCCGCGCAACGCGCGCGGGGGGGCGCGCCGCTCGCAATCGCCGCCCGCCTCCGGCTCGACCACGGCGCGATCGCGGCACTCCTCGTGCCGACGCCCAAGCCGGCGATCGTCGAAACGCTCCGCACGATCCTCGAGGCGCACGACGCGATCGAGGAGGGGCCCGACGGCCTCTACGCCACCTGCGACCGCCTGCTCGCCGCGGAGGCGGAGAGCCTCGTCGGCGAGATGGCGGCCCACCCGCAGACGCGCGTGAGCCCCCACAACGACGGCCCGCTGGTCATGCCGGCGCTCCGCCGCGCGCTCGAGCGCGCGGGATACCGCCTCGCCGGCGACGCCTAGGAGGCCGACGCGAGACTCAGCGGAGCTTCTTCCCCGCCTCCGCCATGCCGGCGAGGAGCGAGGCGGGGTCGTGCTCGTCGTAGAAGTACTTGAAGCGCTCGCGGGGCGCGTGGATCGACGGGTCGAGCGTGCCGTCGGAGGCGAGGAAGAACGTCCGCGGGATGTACTCGCCGTCGGGCGCGTATCGCTTCGAGACGTCGGGGCTCGCGTCCTTGTCGACGTGGATCATGACGAACCGCTTCGCCTCCGCGACGACCTTCGGGTCGTGGAAGACCGCGCTGTAGTTCTTGCAGTGCGGGCACCACTCGGTGAACACGACGAGACAGATCGGCTTCTTCGCCTGCTTCGCGGCGGCGAGTCCCTCCTCGTACGGGCGCCACTCGATGCCGGCGTCGTTCCAGTCGTGGGCGAGGGCGGGGCGGCCGGCGACGGCGGCGAGGAGCACGACGGCGAGCGCGAGCGATCGCGACATGCCGCTCCATGAGCCACGGGCGCCGGGCGCGGTCAAGGCGCCGCGCGGGTTTGCGATCCCCGCCCGGGCGTGTGAAGGACGCGGGCATGACCACGTCCGCCGCCGAAGCGCCGAGCGACCGCTTCACCGCCGAGGAGCTCCGGGACCTCTGGCCGGTGCTCGCCGAGGAGGAGCGGGTCGAGGGGTTCCGACTCCTGCCGCGCGCGGAGGCGGAGGAGTTCTTCTTCACGCTTCCCGCGCGCGAGCAGGGCGAGCTGATCCTCGCGCTGCCGGAGGGCGAGCGCCGGTCGTGGATGCGCCTCCTGCCGCCCGACGACGCCGCCGACGTCGTGCAGGAGGTGGGCGATTCCCACCGCGCGGCGCTGCTCGGGCTCCTGGACGATCCGACGCGCCACGAGGTGCTCGGGCTCCTCGCCTACGCCGAGGACCGCGCCGGCGGGCTCATGAACCCGCGCTTCGCGCGCGTCCGTCCCGAGATGACGGTCGACGAGGCGATCGCCTACCTCCGCAAGCAGGGGCGCGAGCGCGTCGAGACCATCTACTACTCCTACGTCCTCGACCCGGAGCAGCGCCTCCTCGGCGTCGTGTCGTTCCGCGAGTTCTTCGACGCCCCCGCGGGCGCCCGCGTACGCGACGTGATGCGCACCGACCTCGTCACGGTGACGGAGCAGACGGACCAGGAGGAGGTCGCGCGCCTCTTCGCGCTCACGAAGCTGATCGCCGTGCCCGTCGTCGACGCCGAGGGCCGCATGAAGGGCATCGTCACCGTCGACGACATCGTGCACGCGGTGTCCGAGGAGGCGACCGAGGACATCCAGAAGCTCGGCGGCAGCGAGGCGCTGAGCGCGCCGTACCTCAAGGTGGGGTTCCTCGAGATGGTGCGGAAGCGGGCGGGGTGGCTCTCGGCGCTCTTCCTCGGCGAGATGCTGACGGCGACCGCGATGGGGGCCTTCCAGCGGGAGATCGAGCGCGCCGTCGTGCTCGCGCTCTTCGTGCCGCTCATCATCTCGAGCGGCGGCAACTCGGGCTCGCAGGCCTCGACGCTCGTCATCCGCGCGATGGCGCTCGGCGAGGTGAAGCTGCGCGACTGGTGGCGCGTCATCCGCCGCGAGCTCGGGTCGGGGCTCGCGCTCGGGTCGATCCTCGCGGCAATCGGCTTCGTCCGCATCCTCGCCTGGGTCGTCCTCTTCCACGCCTACGGCGCGCACTACTGGCTCGTCGCCTTCACCGTGGCCGGGAGCCTCGTCGGCGTCGTCACCTTCGGGACGCTCGCGGGCTCGCTCCTGCCGTTCGTGCTCCGGCGGCTCGGGTTCGACCCGGCGAGCGCCTGCGCCCCGTTCGTCGCGACGCTGGTCGACGTGACCGGCCTCGTCATCTACTTCAGCGTCGCGAGCGTCATCCTGCGCGGCGCGCTCCTGTAGCCACGCGCGCGCGGCATCTGGTAGAGACCGCCCGTGTCGCTCCGGGACAAGGCGGCGATCGTCGGCATCGGGCAGCTGCCCTTCGCGAAGGACATCGGCCGCCCCGAGGAGGTGACCGCCCTCGAGGCGGCGAAGCTCGCGCTCGAGGACGCGGGGCTCCGGCCGTCGGACCTGGACGGCATGGTGAAGTGGAGCATCCAGACGACGGCCGAGAACGCGATCGCGCGGAGCCTCGGCATCCCGAACCTCCGCTTCTTCGGCGAGGTCGGGTACGGCGGAGGCGGCGGCTGCGGGGTCGTCGGGCATGCGGCGGCGGCGATCGCCGCCGGCATGGCGCGCTGCGTGCTCGTGTACCGCTCGCGGAACCGCGGCTCGGGCGGGCGCCCGTGGGCCGGGACCTCGCGCGAGCGGGACCAGTCGCCGGCGGAGGGGAACGAGACCGCGCTCTTCGCCCCCTACGGCTTCGTCCGTCCCGTGGACCAGGTCGCGATGTTCGCGCGGCGCTTCCTCCACGAGCGCGGGTACACGACCGACCACCTGGGGTGGATCGCCGTCGCGATGCGCCGCCACGCGACGAGCAACCCCGTCGCGACGATGCGGCAGCCGATCGGGCTCGACGACTACCGCCGTGCGCGCTTCGTCTCCGAGCCGCTCCGCCTCCTCGACTGCTGCCTCGAGACCGACGGCGCCGCGGCCGTGATCGTCGCCGAGGCCGCGATGGCGCGCGACCTCCGGCAGAAGCCCGCGTGGATCCTGGCGGCGTCCCAGGGCATGGGTCCGCGCAACTGGATCATGAACAACTTCTTCAAGGACCCGCTCCTCGAGTCACCGGGCGCGTACGCTGCCCGCGATCTCTGGCGCATGGCGGGCGTCGAGCCGAAGGACGTGCCCGTGGTCCAGCTCTACGACGCGTTCACGCCGCTCGTGCTCGCGTCGCTCGAGGAATACGGCTTCTGCCGGCCGGGCGAGGCGGGCGCGTTCGTCGAGGACCACGGGCTCGAGATCGGCGGCCGGCTCCCGACGAACACGAGCGGCGGGAGCCTCTCCGAGGCGTACGTCCACGGGATCAACCTCATCATCGAGGCGGTGCGCCAGATCCGCGGCACGTCGCTCAACCAGGTCCCCGGGGCGACGCTGTCGCTCGCGACGAGCGGCAACATGGTCCCGACCAGCGCGCTGCTCCTGCGAGGCGACTGAGGTGTCGGATCCCGACTTCGTCCGCCGGACGGGCGGCCCCGATTGGATCCCCTACTGGGCGGCGGCACGCGAGCGGGAGCTCCGGTTCCAGCGCTGCCGGGCCTGCCGGCTCTGGCGGCATCCGCCGGGGCCCATGTGTCCGCGCTGCCTCTCCACGGAGAGCGACTGGGAGCGCGCGAGCGGGCGCGCGCGGCTCGTCTCCTGGGTGGTCGTGCACCCGCCGGTGCTTCCCGCGTGGAGGGACCGGGTGCCGTTCCCGGTCGTGCTCGTCGAGTGCGAGGAGGGCGTCCGGACGATCGGCGGGCTCGTCGGCGCCGGGGCCGACGCGCTCCGGATGGACATGCCGATGGTCGTCGACTTCGGGCCGTCGCCGGACGGCGATCTCGTCCCTCAATGGCGCCCCGCGTAGCGGCTGCCCGCTCGCCCGCCGTGCGCGGGGTCGTGGCGTTTGGGATTGACGCGGCGGACCTGCGCGCGTAAGCGCACACCGATGATGCTCCGCCCCCGCCCCGCCGTCGTCCTTGCAGCCGCCGCAGCACTTGCGACTTCCCTTCCCGCGGCCGCCCTCGCGAAGGGCCTGAAGGCCCCGCACCTCCCGAAGCCGAGGCGCGGCGTGCAGATGAAGGTGGGCCCGGTGGCCGTCGAGCGCGGGAAAGAGATCACCGAGTGCAGCTACTTCAAGATGCCCGGCAGGAAGGACATGGCGGTCAACAAGGTCCACATCCGCGTGAGCGGCGGGAGCCACCACACGCACCTCTACCGCGCCCAGGACCCCGCGATGTCGCTCCCGGACGGCGCCGAAGCGTGCAACTTCGCGCTCGACTTCTCGGTCTGGCAGCTCGTCCTCGCGACCCAGTCGGTCGACTTCGCCTGGAAGCTTCCGAAGGGGGTCGCGTTCTACTTCAGGCACGGCGAGCAGCTCGCGGCGCAGACGCACTTCGTCGACAGCGGGCTCCTGACGACGCCCAGGGGGAAGGGGTGGGCGATCTTCAACCTGTACGCGATGTCGCCGAAGCGCGTGACGTCCTACGCGGGCGCGTTCTTCGGCCAGGACCGCGACGTCGACGTGCCGCCGCACGCGCTCAACTGGACGCAGACGACCCAGTGCGCCTTCCCGAAGCCCGTGAAGCTCCTCGGGCTCACGGGTCACTACCACTACCGGGGGAAGACGTTCGTCGCGAGCACGTGGGATCCGAACGACCCGAACGATCCCGGCGTCCCGCTCTACCGGCAGGACGGCTACCTCGACCCGCCGTTCCGGACCTTCACCGCGAAGGGCGAGACGCCGATCGAGATCTCGGGCATCCAGTGGACGTGCGCGTACGACAACCCCGACGACGTCGGATACGAGTTCGGCCCGTTCACGGACGCGAACGAGCACTGCAACCTCTTCATGTTCTACTACCCGAGCATCACGCCGGGCTCGAAGCAGGAGGACATGACGTGCGTGAAGAACCTCCACGCCGTCACCGGCATGCCGAGCACGACGGGGCTCGGCGAGACCGTGGTGCGCGACAACTGACGCCGCCTCAGGCGGCGAGCGCGGCGCCCATCAGGTCGACGAAGTTCGCGGCGTAGAAGCGGTCGAGCGCGCGCGCGGAGAGGCCCGGCGTGGCGTCGGCGAACCGCTTGAGCGAGGACGCCGTCGATGATGAGCGTCGCGAGCATCTGCATCGGCGGACCCGGGATCGCCATGTAGTCGACGGAGCGGAAGTTCTCGGTGCCGCCGTGGAAGTCCGGCACGGGCGGCAGGCCGTTGGCGAAGAAGTGGGGGTCGAGGAGGCGCCCGCCGCCGCCGACGTGGAGGACGATCGGGACCCCGGCCTCCTCGGCGGCCGCCCACACGGGGAAGAGCCCGGTGTGGCTCGGCGAGTGACGCGCCGGGCACGCCGAGGCGACGAGGAGGGCCTTCGCGCCCGCCGCGATCGCCTCCTCGGCCATGGCGCGCGCCCGGTCGAAGTCCGCGAGCGGCACGTACGCGGTCGGAAGCAGGCGGCGATCGACGGCGCAGAAGTGGAGCAGCGCCCGGTTGTGCGCGCGGGCGAAGCCGTAGGCCCAGTCGAGGTCCGCTCCGTGCTCCGCCTCGAGCAGGAGCGGGTTCAGGAACGTGTTGAAGACGAGCTGGCTCGCGAAGCCGAGCGCGTCGAGGGCGCGGGGCCGGTCCTCGCGCACGAACGCGCCGAGCGCGCTCCAGTTCTTCCGGAGCATGATCTCGCGCGCCGCGGCCGCCCGCTCGGCGGGATCCTCGCGGCGTCGGCGGAGCTCGTCGATGAAGGACTCCTCGCCCGGCTTGCAGCCGGTCAGCACGAGCGGCCGGAGGCGGGCGCGCACGGCGGGCTCCGCGTGCGGCACGAGCCAGTCGGGCGTCTCCATCACGTGCGAGTCGGCGTCGTGGTAGACGCGCCCCTCGGCGTACGGCATCGCGTCCTCCGCGGCCGTTGTCGCAGAGCCCGCGGCCTGCCCGCAAGCCCGGCGGCCCGCGTCAGCGGAGCAGCCAGAGCGCGACCGCGGCGGCGACGAGGCCGGCGAGCTGGCGCCAGCCGAGGCGGTCGCCCTCGACGGCGACGCCGAGGAGCGTCACCACGAGCACCCACCCGACGAGCACCCACGGCACGGCGACGGCGAGCGGACCGCCGAGGCGGAAGACCGTGAAGTAGAGGACCGACCCGAGGCCGAGGAAGAGGCCGCCGAGCACGACGAGGCCGAGGGCGCCGGCGTCGCGCGGCGGCGGGGGAGCGCCCCCGGCGGCTCCCATCGCGGTGATCGCGAGCGCGATCGTCGCCGCCGCGGCGAGCTCGAGGACGAGCGCCCCCCACGCGTCCGGCAGCCGTCCGGCCGCGCGCTTCACGAGGACGTTGTGCGTGCCGAAGAGGATCGCCACCGCCGTTGCCGCGCCCTGCCAGGTCGTCATCCACCCTCCGTCGAGGTCCCGTCGTGTGCTAGGTAGCGCGGACGGCGATGCAGCGCGAGGCGCGGGCGATTGGAATCGACCTCGGCGGGACGAAGATCGAGGGCGTCGTCCTCGCGGCGGACGCGACCGTCGTCGAGCGGGTCCGGGTGCCGACGGAGCGGGAGCGCGGCTACGAGCACATCGTGGCGCGCGTCGCCGAGGTGGTGGAGCGCCTTCGGCCGTCCGCGGGGGGCGGGGGCCCGGTCGGGGTCGGGACGCCCGGGGCACTGGCGCGCGACGGCACGCTCAAGAACTCGAACACGACCTGCCTGAACGGTCGCCCCCTGGCGGCCGACCTCGCCGCGCGGCTCGGCGCGCCGGTGCGCCTCGAGAACGACGCGAACTGCTTCGCGCTCGCCGAGGCCCTCCACGGGAGCGGACGGGGACGCGGCTTCGTGTTCGGCGTGATCCTCGGCACGGGGGTCGGCGGCGGCCTCGTCCACGACGGGCGGCTCTGGACGGGCGCGCAGCACATCGCGGGCGAGTGGGGCCATCACTCGATCGACCCCGCCGGCCCCCGCTGCTACTGCGGGCGGCGCGGCTGCGTCGAGACGATGCTCTCCGGGCCCGCGCTCGAGGCGGCCTACCGCGCCGCCGGCGGCGACCCGGCGCCCGCGGCGGAGGTCGGCGCGCGCGCGGCCGCCGGGGACCCGATCGCGGCCGCGGTGCTCGAGCGGTGGCTCGACTGCTTCGGCCGGGCGCTCGCGAACGTGATCGACATCCTCGACCCCGACGTGGTCGTGCTCGGGGGCGGCCTCTCGAACCTCGACGTCCTCTACGGGCCCGGCCGCGACGCCGTCCGCCGCTACGTCTTCAACGACACGCTCGCCACGCCGATCGTCCGCCATGCGCTCGGCGATTCGGCGGGCGTGATCGGCGCCGCCCTGCTCGTCGCCTAGCGCGCGACGGACGGGCGACGGGCGTCACGCCGCCGGCGCGCCGAACCCGCGTCGTCCGCTCCCGCACTCGCCCCGGCGCCCGTCCAACGCCGCGCTTTCGTTCGCTCGCCCGCGGCCGCCCTCGGGGGGCACGCGGGTTGCTGCCTCCGGCCGCCGTCGCTCGACGACACGAAAGGGGAACCGATGCGCTCTGTCCGCTTGCTCGGGATGTCGCTGTTCGGTCTGCTGCTCGTCACGTGGCCCGCATACGCGGAGGATTCGGGGACCGATTCCGGCTCGCCGACCTGCCAGCAGCAGTGCGGCGCCCAGGCGGAGACCGTGTACCGCCAATGCCAGCAAGCGCAGGGCAGCGACTGCCTGAGCCAGGCGCACGCGGCCTACGAGTCGTGCGCGGACGCGTGTCCGACGCCGCCCGCGCCGCCCTCGTGCGGCGACCGCTGCGCGGCGGCGGCGGACGAGGAGCAGGCGGACTGTCTCGCCGAGGGAAAGGGCGCGGACGTCTGCGACGCGCTCCGCACCGCGACGCTCGGCTTCTGCACCGCGAAGCTCTGCGGCGCGGGCGACGGGACGTGCGAGGACAAGTGCACGCTCTACGGCAACCTCCTGTACGCCCACTGCGTGGCGGAGGGCGGCACGGCCGAGGACTGCGGCCACGAGCAGACGAGTGCGGTCCAGCGCTGCGTCGCGGAGCACTGTAGCGACACGCCGCAGCCGACGTGCCCCGACCGCTGCGCGGCGATCGCGAAGAAGGTGAACGACGGCTGTCTCGCGGAGGGCCACCCCACCGACGTGTGCGGCGCGCTCGCCGACGAGGTGAACCGGAAGTGCGTCGCCGAGCACTGCACGGAGCCCGAGACGTGCGACGACGAGTGCCGGGAGGCGGCCGAGGACGCCTTCAAGACGTGCATCGCGAACGGCGGCGCGGCGAACGCGTGCGAGCCGCAGGCGAAGCAGGCGCTCGACGCCTGCGTCGCGAGCGCATGCGGCGAGCCCGAGCCGAGCTGCGAGGACCGCTGCAAGGCGGCGGCCGCCGCCGGCATCGGCGACTGCGTCGCCGGCGGGACCTCCGAGGATCAGTGCAAGGCGCAGGCGGCCGACGCGGCGCGGAACTGCATCGCCCAGAACTGCGACGACGCCGACGCGCCGGAGCCGACGTGCCCCGAGCTCTGCGACAGCCACGCGCATCAGGACTTCCTCCGCTGCGTCGCCGCCGGGCAGCCGGAGGCCACCTGCACCGACGCGGCGAAGAACGAGTTCGACACGTGCGTCGCGCTTCATTGCCGGATGTCGGAGAAGTGCACCGACTTCTGCGACGCGAGGACGGCGCGGCTCGAGGCGAAGTGCCTGAGGAAGGGCGTCGACGAGGCGACCTGCGCGGCCAGGTCCGACGCATTCGACCGGACGTGCCGCTCCACGCGGTGCGCGCCGCCGCCGCCGGACACGTGCGTCGTCAACTGCCAGACGACCGCGGACGCGATGAAGCAGGACTGTCTCGCGGCGGGGACGCCGGCGGACGACTGCGCGGCGCTCGCGCAGGGCGCGCTCGACCAGTGCCTCGCGAGCTGCGGCGCCACGCCGCCCACGACGTGCGCCGAGGCGTGCGAGCCGCCGGCCGAGGACAAGTACGAGAAGGTCCTCGAGCGGACGAACGACGAGAAGCGGGCGCGGAAGAAGGGCCGCCGCGTCTTCCGCCACTGCGCCGAGGACTGCCCGACGATCACCACGACCCTGCCCGACACGACGACCACGACGACGACCCTCCCCGAGGGTGACTGACCGCCCGCGTGCAGCCGGCGGCCGCCCGGGCACGGTGCCCCGGGGCCGGCCGCCGCCTGCACGCCCGCCGCCCCGGCTTGACGGGGCGCGCCTCCGGGGGTCATGGACCCCCCATGCTCACGCTCTACGACGACACCTTCAGCCCCTACGCCCGCAAGGTCCGGATCGCGCTCCACGAGAAGGGCGTCCCCTTCGAGCCGATCCGGGCGCTGCACGGCGACTGCAACCGCACCGACTTCCTCCACGTGAACCCGCGCGGCGAGGTCCCCGCGCTCGTGGACGACGGGTTCGCGCTCTTCGACTCGACCGTCATCTGCGAGTACCTCGAGGACCGCTGGCCGGCGCCGCCGCTCTACCCGCGCGACGCGCGGGAGCGTGCGCGCTGCCGGCTGATCGAGGACCTCGCCGACACGCAGCTCGACGCGGCGTCGTACGCCATCGCGATCGTCGAGTTCGGCCGCGGCGGAAGCCATCCGGCGCTCCGGGAGGCGACGGCGCGGGACGTCGCCCGGCTCTGCGGCGAGCTCGAGCAGACGCTCGGGGAGCGGCCGTACTTCTGCGGCGACCATTCCGTCGCCGACGTGGCGCTCTACCCGCACCTGATGGCGCTCGGCTTCTTCGGCTTCCCGCTCGACCCGGCGCGGCACCCGCGCCTTCTCGGCTGGCTCGAGCGGATGCAGGCACGGCCCGCGGTCGCCCGGGACGACGCGGACGTGCTCGCGACCCTCGAGCGCCTCCAGGCCGAGGGCCGGCCGCCCTTCGACCCCTACCGCGTGCAGTGGCGAAGCGAGCGGCTCGAGTGGGTCGTGAAGCACGGCTTCGCCGACTGGCTCATGGACGAGCTGCGGGCGGGCCGCGCGTTCTTCCCGCTCGTCGAGCCCGCCGCCGCGGCGGGCTGATCCGCGCCCCGCGTTCGTGCGCCGCTGCATGGCGCCGCCGCTCTGCGCGGGCGAGCTTTCGTCGGCGCGCTTCTACCTCGTGACCTCCGCCGACGCGAACGACCACGACAAGGACCATCTCGGCGGCGCGCCGTTCGGCTCGGGGGACGAGGGCGGCGGGGGGCGCGAGTGCGGCCACGGGGACGAGTGCCACGGCGGGCACGAGTGCGACGGGGGGGCATGGCTGCGATGGCGACGACGAGCACGGCGGCGACGGTGCGCACGCGACGTGCGACGACCACGACCCGTGCACGACGGACCCGTGCGTCGACGACGTCGGGGGCGTCCACACCCCGATCCCGGGCTGCGTCTCGTGCGCGACGGCGACCGACTGCGACGACGCGAACGCCTGCACGACGGACACGTGCGAGGCGGGCCTCTGCGCGCACGCCTCCGTCGACGGCTGCCTCCCGTGCGGCGCCGACGCGGAGTGCGGCGACGGGAACGGCTGCACGACCGACGTGTGCCGGGCCGGGGTCTGCGGGCACGTGAAGATCGCGGACTGCGCGCCGTGCAGCACGGCCGAGCAGTGCGCCGACGGCGATCCCTGCACGATCGACGCGTGCGGGCAGGAGAAGAGCTGCCGGTCGACGGCACGTTCCGGACGAACGAGGACGGCGAAGTCTTCTTCCGCACCCACGGCTGGCGCATGCCCGTCCGGAAAGCCGAGGGGAACCGGCTCCGCGTCACCCTCCGCGTCGGCGGCCGCTGCGCGCAGGCGACCGCGGCGCTCCGGACGAAGAAGGCGAAGCTTCTCTTCCCGTGATCCGGCCGTCCCGTCGTTGCATCGGCGGGAGGGGACGCGCTATGCGGGGCGTCCTCCCGGGAGGACGCCCCATGGATCTCGCGACCATCGACCACCTGCTGACGACGACCCGCTCCGTTCGCCGTCGGCTCGACTTCGCGCGTCCCGTCGAGCCCGCCGTGCTCGAGCGCTGCCTCGCGATCGCGATGCAGGCGCCGACGGGCGGCAACGAGCAGGGGTGGCACTTCGTCGTCGTGACCGACGCCGCGAAGCGCGGCGCGCTCGCCGAGCTCTACCGGCGCGCCTTCGCGGCGTACCGGCAGATGAACGCGGACCGCGAGCTGCCCGACGACGTCCGCAAGGCGCAGATGCCGCGCATCATCGCGTCCGCGACGTACCTGGCCGAGCACCTCCACGAGGCGTCCGTCCACGTCGTCCCGTGCATCGAGGGCCGTGTCGAGCACGCGGGCGTGCTCGCGCAGGCGTCCGTCTACGGCTCGGTCCTGCCCGCCGTGTGGTCGCTCATGCTGGCGCTCCGCGCGCGCGGGATCGGGTCGGCGTGGACGACGCTCCATCTCATGTACGAGCAGGACGCGGCCGCGCTCCTCGGCCTTCCCGCCCACGTGACGCAGGTGGCGCTCCTCCCCGTCGCGTACTTCACCGGCGCCGACTTCAAGCCCGCGCGGCGCCTGCCGGCCGCCGCGCGGACGCACTGGGACGCGTGGGGTCGGCGGCGGCCCGCGTAGTCAGCGCCCGCGCCGCGGGTGGCCGACGGCGAGCAGGAAGAGGACGCTCTTCCCCGCGGCGTGCGGCGAGAAGAACGCGGTCACGTCGTCGTCGAAGAACGTGAGCCCGGTCGCCCCGAGGCCGAGCGCGTAGGCGGCGAGGTACGCCCTCCCGCCCTCGACCGCGGCCGCGAGCTGGGCGGCGCGGTAGCCGCGCGCCCCGAAGCGGGCGAGCACGCGCTCGAGGTCGGCGAGCCAGAAGACGTCGGCGGCCGCGGCCGCGGCGAGCGCCTGGCCGAGGGCGAGGTGCCCGGCCTCGCGCCGGAAGCTCCCGGCGCGCAGCGGGACGAGCGTCGCGCGCGCGCGGTCGTGGACGTACGCGCCCGGCGGGACGCCGTCGACCGCGTGCACGATGACGTACGCGTCGGCGAGCGGCCGCGCGGGCGCCGCGAAGTCGGCCGAGAACCCGCGCGTCGCGACGTCGAGGATCGCCCCGAGCTCGGCGAGCGCGATCGGCGACTCGGCGAAGGCGCGGGCCGAGCCGCGGCGGAGGACGACGCGCTCGATCGGCTCGCGGACCGCGTCGGGGCGCGCGGGCGGGAGCGGGGTCCCCGGGGCCGCGGCGGGCGCGAGCGGCCCGGGCGGCAGCGTCCCGCGCCACGCGGCGACGGCGTCCGCGTCGGCGAGCGCCGCCGCGCGGTGCGCGTCGCGGATCGCGGGGTAGTCGACCTCGCGCGCCGACGGCGGGAGCGTCGCGAGCGCGAGGGGCGGCGCGTGCGGCGGAGCCGGGGCGGGCGGTCCGCCGCGGCCGAGCGCGACGACGCCGAGCGTCGCCTCGCGCATCGGCTCGAGGTCGAGGAGGGCGTCGAGAGCGCCGTCGACGAAGCCGAGGACGACGCGCGCAGGGACGCCCGTGGCGGCCGCGACGGCGAGGAGGTTCGCGAGGATGGTGCCGCTGTCCCAGAAGGCGTGCCGGTACGCGCGCGCGCGGTACTTCCACGCGTTGCGCCAGAACGTCGTCGCGAAGAGGACGAGCACGGGCGCGGCGGCGACGGCGGGCTCCGCCGCGGTCGCCGCGACGACCGCGCCGCGGTGGTCGCCGGGACGGAGCCGGCGCAGCGCGAAGTCGTGCGGCCCGAAGTGGTAGACGCCCGCGTCGAGGTCGGCGAGCGCGCCGCACACGAGGTAGAGGTCGACGTGGTAGAGCGCGCCGGTGCAGGCCGCGGCGCGGAAGTGGATCTCCCCGCCCGGATACCTCCGCGTCCGCACGATCCCGGCGCTGAAGAAGAGGAGCCGCGCGAGCGCGGCGCGGTCGAGCGGCGGCCCGTCGCCCGTCGCCCCCGGGTCGGCGAGCGCGGCGAGCGCGGGCCGCGTGGACGACTCGAAGTCCCGGGGGAGGGCGATCGGCTCGAGATCCGGGTAGACCTTGAAGGGCCGCGGCATGATCCCCCAGTCGAGCGTGTGCCGCGCGCCGTACACGCTCGCCGGCGAATGCTTCGTCGCCTCGTGGTAGGCGCGGAGCGCCGCGGGGTCGCCGCCGGGCATCGACCGACTCCTACAACGGAACGCGCGCGGCCCGCGATCCCCTTGACGCTCGTCCGCGGCGCGTCGTACGGAGCCGGGATGGATTTCGGCATCACGATGTTCGCGACGGACTACGCGATCCCCGTCGGCGAGCTCGCGCGCGCCGTCGAGGAGCGCGGCTTCGAGTCGCTCTTCCTGCCCGAGCACACGCACATCCCCGCGTCGCGGCGCAGCCCCTGGCCGGGCGGCGCGGCGCTCCCGAAGGAGTACTGGCACACGCACGATCCGTTCGTCGCCCTCGCCGTCGCGGCCGCGGTGACGACGCGTCTTCGCCTCGGGACCGGCATCTGCCTCCTCGTCGAACGCGATCCGATCACGACCGCGAAGGAGGTCGCGAGCCTCGACCACCTCTCCGGCGGCCGCGTCGTCTTCGGGATCGGCGCGGGGTGGAACGCCGAGGAGATGGAGGACCACGGCACCGACTTCCGCACGCGGTGGAAGCTTCTGCGGGAGCGCGTGCTGGCGATGAAGGCGATCTGGACCGAGGACGAGCCGTCGTTCCAGGGCGAGCTCGTCCGGTTCCCGCCGCTCTGGTCGTGGCCGAAGCCCGTGCAGAAGCCGCATCCGCCCGTGCTCCTCGGCGGCCACGGCCCGCGCGCGCTCGCGCGCGTCGTCGAGTACGCGGACGGATGGCTGCCGATCGGCGTGCGCGCCAAGAATCTCGCCGACGGCATCGCGTCGCTCCGCCGGCTCGCGCGCGAGCAGGGGCGCGATCCCGCGTCGCTCTCGGTCACCGTCTACGGCGTGCCGCAGAACGTGGACGAGCTCCGCCGGCTCGCCGAGGCGGGCGTCGGGCGCGGCATCTTCGCCCTGCCGTCGGCGGGCGCCGACGTGATCCTGCCGCTCCTCGACCGGTGTGCCGACGTCGCCCGGCGCGTGCCCGCGAGCTAGCAGGCGCGGATGCCTCGCCTCCGCATCGTGGACGGCGTGCGGGAGGTGCCGCGCGCGGCGTGGGACGCGCTCGTCGGCGACGCGTCGCCGTTCCTCGAGTGGGGCTTCCTCTCCGCCGTCGAGGACTCGGAGTCCGCGGCGCGGCGCGCGGGCTGGCTGCCGCAGCACCTGACGCTCTGGGACGGCGCGGACCGTCTGATCGGCGCGTGTCCGCTGTACCTGAAGGGGCACAGCCTGGGCGAGTTCGTCTTCGACCAGGGCTGGGCCGAGGCCGCGTACCGCGCCGGCATCGAGTACTACCCGAAGCTCCTCGCCGGCGTCCCGTTCACGCCGGTCACCGGACCGCGCTTCCTCACCGCCGGGGGCGAGCGGCGCGCGATCATCGACGCGTTCGCGACGGCGCTCGAGGAGATCTGCCGCCGCCGGGAGCTGTCGTCCGTGCACGTCAACTTCTGCCTCGACGAGGAGGTCGAGGTGCTGGCGGCGCGCGGGTGGCTCCAGCGGACGGGCTTCCAGTACCACTGGACGAACCCCGGCTTCGCGTCCTTCGACGACTACCTGGCGAGTCTCCGGAGCAAGCGCCGGAACCAGACCCGGCGGGAGATGCGCGAGCTCGCGGCGCAGGGAGTCACGATCGAGACGCTCGTCGGCGACGCCATCCCCGACGCGCTCTTCCCGACCATGTCGGCTCTCTACGCGCGGACCGCGAGCGAGCTCGTGTGGGGACGGGAATACCTCAACCGGCGCTTCTTCGAGCTCGTCGGGGAGCGCCTGCGGCCGCGTCTCTGCCTCGTCGTCGCCCGGCAGCGCGGGGAGGTCGTGGCGGGTACGTTCAACGTCCAGAAGGGCGCGGCGCTCTACGGGCGGCACTGGGGCGCGTTCCGTCAGCTCCGCCACCTCCACTTCAACGTCTGCTACTACGCGGCCATCGCACACTGCATCGCGGCCGGGCTCCGCCGCTTCGAGCCCGGCGCCGGCGGCGAGTGGAAGCAGCTCCGCGGCTTCGACCCGGTGCCGACCCAGAGCATGCACTTCATCCGCGACCCCGAGCTGCGCGACGCGGTGAGCCGCGCGCTCGTGCGCGAACGCCGGGCGATCGCCCGCGAGATCCGATTCCGGGAAGCGCGCTCGGCGCTCCGGCGCGACGGGCCGGACTGATCGGGGCGGGCGCGCGCGCGCCGCTCAGGTGCGCTCGGGCACCGGGCGCGCGGGCTTGAGCGGCGCGTAGCGGAACGTGACCCCGTCGGGGCCGGCGTCGACGTCGACCCGCCCCCCGTCCCGGAGCTGCCCGAAGAGCATCTCCTCCGCCAGCGGCCGCTTGATCGTCTCCTGGATGAGGCGCGCCATCGGCCGGGCGCCGAACGTCGCGTCGTAGCCGTGCTCGGCGAGCCAGCGCCGCGCGGCGGGCGTCAGCTGGATCGAGACGCGGCGCGACTCGAGCTGCTGCTCGAGCTCGGTCATGAACTTGTCGACGACGCGCTCGACGGCCTCCGGGGTGAGCGCGCCGAAGTGCACGACGGCGTCCAGCCGGTTCCGGAACTCCGGGGTGAAGAGCTTTTCGAGCGCCTTCTTCCCCTTGTCGCGGTTCGAGGGCTCGCCGAACCCGATCGCGGCGGCGGCCATCTCCTGCGCCCCGGCGTTCGTCGTCATGATGAGGATCACGTGCCGGAAGTCGGCCTTCCGGCCGGTGTGGTCCGTGAGCGTCGCGTGGTCCATCACCTGGAGCAGGATGTTGAAGAGGTCCGGGTGCGCCTTCTCGATCTCGTCGAGGAGGAGGACGGCGTGGGGCGTCCGCCGGATCGCGTCGGTCAGGAGCCCGCCCTGGTCGAAGCCGACGTAGCCGGGCGGCGCGCCGATCAGCCGCGACACGGTGTGCTTCTCCATGTACTCGCTCATGTCGAAGCGGTGGAACTCGACGCCGAGCGCGGCGGCGAGCTGCTTCGCGACCTCGGTCTTCCCGACGCCGGTCGGGCCCGCGAAGAGGAACGAGCCGACGGGCTTGTCCGGCTGCCCGAGCCCGGCGCGGGCGAGGCGGATGGCGGCGACGACGGTGTCGATCGCGGCGTCCTGCCCGAAGACGAGGAGCTTGAGATCGCGGTCGAGCGTCCGCAGGCGGTCGCGGTCGGAGACCGTGACCGTGCGCTCGGGGATCTTCGCCATCGTCGCGACGATGCGCTCGACGTCGCGGGTGCGGACGGTCTTCTTCTGCTTGGAGGCCGGCAGGAGCTTGAGGGCGGCGCCCGCCTCGTCGATGACGTCGATCGCCTTGTCGGGCAGGAAGCGGTCGTTCACGTGCTTCGCGGCGAGGTCGGCAGCGGCGCGCAGCGCGTTGTCGGTGTACGTGACGCCGTGATGGCGTTCGTAGTGGCCGCGGAGCCCGCGAAGGATCGCGTGCGTCTCCTCGACGCTCGGCTCGCCGATGTCGATCTTCTGGAACCGCCGGGCGAGGGCGCGGTCCCGCTCGAAGAACTGCTTGTAGTCGTGGTGCGTCGTGGCGCCGATGCACCGGAGCTCGCCCGAGGCGAGCGCCGGCTTCAGGATGTTCGACGCGTCGAGCGAACCGCCCTGTGTCGCCCCGGCGCCGACGATCGTGTGGATCTCGTCGATGAAGAGGATCGCGTTCGGCTTCGCCTTGAGCGCGGCGAGGACGCCCTTCAGGCGCGCCTCGAACTCGCCGCGGAACTTCGTGCCGGCGAGGAGCGCGCCCATGTCGAGGGCGTAGACGCCGACGTCCCGGAGCGACGGCGGCACCTTCTTCTGGTGCACCCGCAGCGCGAAGCCCTCGACCAGCGCCGTCTTGCCGACCCCCGGATCACCCACGAAGATGGGGTTGTTCTTCCGGCGGCGGCAGAGGACGTGGATCGTGCGCTCGAGCTCGCGCGCCCGCCCGATGAGGGGGTCGATGCGGCCGGCGGCCGCGCGCTCGACGAGGTTCACGGTGAACGCCGCGAGCGGGTCGCGCTTGCGGCTCGGCGCCTCGTCCTCGCTCTGGTCGTCATCCTCGGCGTCGTCGCCGCTCGGCGCGGGATCCGACGGCACCTTCGCCACGCCGTGCGAGATGTAGCTGATGACGTCGAGGCGCGTGATGCCCTGCTGCGAGAGGAGGAAGGCGGCGTGGGAGTCGGTCTCGCGGAAGATCGCGACCAGGACGTTCCGGCCGTCGATCTCGTCCTCCCCGGACGACTGGACGTGCGCGGCGGCGCGCTGGAGCACGCGCTGGAAGCCGAGCGTCTGCTGCGGGGGCGCGTCGACGCCCTCCGGCAGCCGCTCGAGCTGCTCGTCGAAGTAGGCGACGAGGTCGTGTTTCAGCCGCTCGACGTCGCCCGCGCACGCGCGAACGACCTCCGCCACGCCGTCGTCGTGGAGGAGCGCCCAGAGCACGTGCTCGACGCAGAGATACTCGTGCCGGCGGCTCCGGGCCTCGTGGACGGCGAGGGCGAGGCTCACCTCGAGGGAGCGGCTGAGTCGCATGTCAGTCGTCGGGCTCCAGGGTGCAGCGCAGGGGGAACTCGTGGGCCCGCGCCAGCGTCTCCACCTTTGCGGCCCGCGTCTCCGCGATCTCGTAGGGGTAGACGCCGGCCACGCCGATCCCGTTGCGGTGAACGTGGAGCATGATGCGCGTCGCCGTCGTCTCGTCGTGGTGGAAGACCGTCTGGAGCAGCCAGACGACGAATTCCATCGTCGTGTAGTCGTCGTTGTGGAGGAGCACTCTGTAGAGGGGCGCACGCGTCGTCTTGGCCTTCGGCCGCGTCCGGGTGGCAACGCCCGGCTGGGGTTCGGTCTCGCGCCGTCCCATCGCGCGCATTAAACCGGGATCGCCGAGCGCCGGCAACCGGGGCGCCGCCGGTGCCGGGCCGGCGGGCGACCCCCGCGCCTCAGCGGGGCGCGCGCGCCGGGGTCGCCCCGGCCTCCGCGTCGCGGACGCGCTGGAGCGCGCCGTCACGCCGCCACATCCAGCAGCTGTCCGGCAGCCCGCCGATCCCAACCCGCGTCGGGTTCATCCGCGCGACCTCCGGGAACCGCTCCGAGAGGGCCGCCACGCATTGCACGAGCGCCGGCGCGAGCATGAGGAGCGTGTCGAGGAGCGGCCGGTCCGCCGGTGTCCCGCCGAGGCGCTCGAGGAGCATCGCCGTGACCCCCGGACCCATCCGGACGCCCGCGAGCGGGGCGAGCGCGGCCCCGCGGTCCTGCCACGACGCCGTCGCGAGGTCGGCCGCCGTCCGGACGCGCTCCATCGCCTCGAGCCCGAGGAGCGCGAAGCTCGGGAGCTCGACGCGCGCGAGCACGCGGAGCTCGCGCGCGGCGCCGAAGCGATCCATGGGCCGGGCGTCGGGCGCCGCCGCCGCCAGGTGGAGGTCGGTCGTCTGCGCGGCGAGCTGCACGGCCGGCTCGTCCGGCTCGACGCCGTCGACGACGACGTCCCGGCGGAAGACGCGCTCGCCCGGGCGCCAGGCGGCCGCCAGGTCGCAGTGCGCGAGGGCCCAGGCGACGGTCGAGCCGAGGAGGTGCGTGAGCGTCAGGATGTGCGAGCAGCCGCGCGGCCCGCCGAGGACGTCGGCCGTGCGGCGGGCGAAGCCCGCGCCGAGCGGCGTCCCGGCGAGCGCCTCGACGGCGTGGATCGGGTCCCGGCAGCTCTCGCCGCCCGTCACCGCGGTGGGCTCGAACGCGACCGACGGCTGTGCGGCGGCGATCGTGCGCACGACGCCGGTCGCCGCGTCGACGACGGCCGCGAGCTCCATGTGGTGGATGATGCCCGCGCCCTGGAGGTCCCCCGCGACCGGAACGAAGCCGCGCTTGCGGAGATCGAGGAGCGTCGCGTGCACGTCGAGGAGGCCGCCCCGGCCGGCGTGGATCACGACCGAGAGCGCCCGGCTGTGGAGCGGATGGCCGCGGACGTCCAGGTGCATGGCGGGTCCACTCTGCGGCGTCCGACCGGGCGAAGGCAAGCGGTGCTGGACCGGCGCCGCCCCGGACGGCTATGGAGGCCGGATGCAGATCACCGACAGCGTGAGCCTCGTCACCGGCGGCGCCTCGGGCCTCGGCGAGGCGACCGTCCGCACGCTCGCCGGCGCCGGCGGACGCGTCGTCGTCCTCGATCGCCCCGGCTCCGCCGGCGACGCCGTCGCACGGTCGCTCGGCGACCGCGCCGTCTTCGCGCCCGCGGACGTGACGAGCGAGGCCGAGGTCGCGGCCGCCGTCGCCCGCGCCGTCGAGCGGTTCGGCGCGCTCCACGTCGTCGTCAACTGCGCCGGCGTCGGCGCGGCGATGCGGACGATCACGAAGGAGGGGCCGATGCCCCTCGAGATCTTCCGGAAGGTGATCGAGATCAACCTGATCGGTACCTTGAACGTGATCCGGCTCGCCGCGGCGGCGATGGCGAAGAACGGCCCGAACGCGGAGGGGGAGCGCGGCGTCGTCGTCAACACCGCGTCCGCCGCCGCGTTCGACGGGCAGATCGGGCAGGCCGCGTACTCGGCCTCGAAGGGCGGCGTCGTCGCCCTCACGCTGCCGGTCGCGCGCGACCTCGCCTCGCTCGGCATCCGCGTCGTGACGATCGCCCCCGGCACGTTCGACACGCCGATGCTCGCGATGCTGCCCGAGCCGGCGCGTCAGGCGCTCGCCGCGAACATCCCGTTCCCGCACCGCCTCGGCCGCCCCGAGGAGTTCGCGGCGCTCGCGCGGCACATCGTCGAGAACCCGTATCTGAACGGCGAGACGATCCGTCTCGACGGGGCGCTCCGCATGCCGCCCCGGTGACGATGGCGGCCCATCGCAAGCGGCTGGGCGTCGTCGGCGTCGGGAACATCGGCGGCGCGATCGCGGCGAACCTCCTTGCCGACGGCCACGAGGTGGCCGTGTACGACACGGATCCCGCGCGCGTCGCGCCGCTCGTCAAGGCGGGCGCGACGGTCGTGAGCTCGGCGGGCGACGTCGGCGCCCGAAGCGAGATCACGTTCACCTCGCTGCCGAGCCCGGCGGCGATGGAGTCCGTCGCGCAGGCGTGGCTCGGTGGGGCGCGGCGCGACGCAATCCTCGTCGACCTGTCGACGAACGCGCCGGCGGTGATCCGCGCGGTCGGCGCCCGCGTCGCGGCGGCGGGCCGTCACCTCCTCGAGGCGCCGCTCACGGGCGGCACGCCGGGCGCGAAGGCGCGCATGCTCGTCTTCATGGTGGGCGGCGAGCGGGCCGTCTACGAGCGCGTGCGGCCGCTCCTCGAGCGGCTCGGCCGCGCGACGTTCCACCTGGGCGCGCTCGGGCTCGGGAACACGGCGAAGCTCGTGAACAGCCTCCTCGCGTTCGCGGCGACGTGGGCGTCGCTCGAAGGGCTCGCCGTCGCGGCCCGCGCGGGGATCGACCTCCGGACGATGGTCGACGTCGTCCGGACGGGCGGCGCGGGCAACTTCTTCATCGATCGCATGGTCGAGGGCCTCAACGAGCGGGGGCGGCCGACGCAGTTCTCGCTCGCGCTCGCCGCGAAGGACGCGGGCCTCCTGCTCGACGTCGCGCGCGAGGGCGGCGTGCCGGTGCCCGTCGCCGCCCAGGTCGCGCAGATGCTCGTCGCCGCGGTCGGCGCCGGGCTCGGCGAGCGGGACTTCACGGATCTCGTCCTCCTGATCGAGCGCCAGGCCGGGGTCACGCTCACGCTGCCGCCGGCGCGGAGTTGATCCGCACCTCCGCGCGCCCCGCGAGGCGGGTGCGGTCGAAGCCGCGGAGGAGGTCGCGGGGCGTCGCGGCGTCGACCGCCGCGAGCCCGAGCGCGCGGGCGAGCCTCGCGACGACGCGGGCCGGAGGAACGCCGGCCTCGCGGTGGTCGCGGAGCGCCACCCCGTGCGCCCGCTTCGCGAGCCGCGTCCCGTCCGGCGCGACGAGGAGCGGGAGATGCGCGAAGGCGGGCGGCCTCGCGCCGAGGAGCTCCGCGAGCAGCGCCTGGCGCGGCGCCGAGCCGAGGAGGTCGGCGCCGCGGACGACCTCCGTGATCCCCATCGCCACGTCGTCGACGACGACGGCGAGCTGGTACGCCCAGACGCCGTCGCCGCGCCGGAGGACGAAGTCGCCGACGGTCCGCTGCACGTTCTGCACGACGCGGCCCTGGAGGGCGTCGAGGACGACGACGTCGCGGTCGGGCACGGCGAGCCGGACGGCGGGCGGCCGCTTCCAGGCGCGCGGCCGCATGCCGTACGCGCGGCACGTGCCGGGGTAGCGGGGCCCGTCGTCGCCCGCGTGCGGCGCGCTCGCGACGCGCGCGATCTCGGCGCGCGAGCAGTCGCAGAGGTAGAGGAGACCGCGGCGCTCGAGCGCGGCGAGCGCGGCCTCGTAGCGCGCCTGACGCTCGGACTGTCGGTACGGGCCGTACGGGCCGCCCACGTCCGGCCCCTCGTCCCAGTCGAGGCCGAGCCAGCGGAGGTCGTGGGCCTGCGCGGCTTCGGCGTCCGGGACGACGCGCGGCGTGTCCAGGTCCTCGACCCGGAGCACGAAGGCGCCGCCGCGCGCGCGAGCCGAGAGCCACGCGACGAGCGCCGCCGCGGCGGAGCCCAGATGGAGCGGGCCGGTCGGCGAGGGCGCGAAGCGCCCGCGGTATGGCCGGCCGGACACGACGCCGACGGCCGCGCGTCAGTCCCGCAGCACGTCGGCCGCGGCGTTGAGCGCGTTCACCGCAGCCGGCACTCCCGCGTAGCAGGCGGTCTGCATGAGCACCTCGACGAGCTCCTCGCGCCGGATGCCGAGGTTCCGCGCGCCTTCGAGGTGCGCCTTCAGCTCCTCGGTCCGGCCGAGCGCCGCGAGCTGCGCCACCGTGCAGAGGCTCCGGCTCCGGAGGTCGAGGTTCGGACGCGACCAGAACATGCCGAAGACGAACTCCGTGACGAGCCCGAAGAACTCGGGAGCCAGCTGCTGCGCGGGCAGCGCCGCACCGCTCGCGCGCGTGCCCCAGAGCTTCCCCGCGACCTCGCGGCCGCGCGCCAGCCAATCGCCGTCGTCCATTGGTCCGTCCCCCCTCGCGCGTCAGGTGAGCCCGAGCTTCTGCCTGCCGTCCGCGCTGATGCGCGACGGGTGCCAGGGCGGGTCCCACACGACGTCGACGGTCACGTTCTCCTGCCCGAGCGCCCGGATCTTCCGCTTCACGTCCTCGGGGATCGTGCGGGCCGAGGGACACGCCTCCGACGTGAGCGTCATCTTCACCGCGATCGACGATTCATCGATGTCGATGCCGTAGATGAGGCCCAGGTCGTAGATGTTGAGCGGGATCTCCGGGTCGTAGCACTCGCGGATCGCGCCGATCACCTGCGACTCCGTCACCCGGCCGCCGCGGAACGTGACCGTCGGCGCGGCGGGCGCGGGCGGAGGGGCCGCCGGGGCCGGCTCGTCCTCGACGCGCGGGCCGGGCCAGGCGTGCATGCCGCCGGCGAGGTTCAGGAGCCGGGTCCACCCCTTCTCGCCGAGCAGCTGGCACGCGGTCGTGCTCCGGCCGCCGGCCGCGCAGTAGACGAGCATCCGCGTCTCGCGCGGCGGCAGCTCGGCGAGCCGGTCCTCCAGCTCGTCGACTGGGATCAGGTGCGCGTTCGGGATGTGCCCGCGCGCGAACTCGGCCGGCGTGCGGACGTCGAGCACGAAGAGGTCGGGCGTCCGCTCCCAGAGCGCGGCGGCGTCGGCCGGGGCGACGTCGCGGTACGGCGCGCCGCGCGTGATGACGTCGCCCGGCGGCGGCTCTCCGGCGGCGACGGCCGCCAGATGCGTTCGCGTGACCGCGAGCCCGCGGGCGAGCTCGCCGCGGAGATCCTCGATCTCGCGACGCAGGAGGCGCAGCTCGACGCCCTGCCGCTCCGCGTCCCGCAGCCGGCGCGCGAGCCGCCAGCATGCGAGCCCGAGGGCTGCGAGCCCGAGGGCGACGACGAGGGTCATCGCGCCACCCGTAACTGCGACCCCGTACGGCGTCAAGCACGAGCGCGGCGTTGACTCGCCCGGCCGGGCGTGGTGAGCGTCGCTCATGCGTGCCATCCTGATCCGCGAGCCCGGCGACGAATCCGTCCTCGCGCTCGGCGACGCGCCGGCGCCGTCGCTCGGTGCCACCGACGTCCGCATCCGCGTGCGCGCGACGGCGGTCAACCGCGCCGATCTGCTCCAGCGCCAGGGACTCTACCCCCCGCCGCCCGGAGCGTCGCCGATCCTCGGCCTCGAGTGCGCGGGCGAGGTGACCGAGGTGGGCGCCGCGGTACCCGGCGTACGACCCGGCGAGCGCGTCATGGCGCTCCTCCCGGGCGGCGGCTACGCGGAGGAGGCCGTCGTCGACCACGGGTCCGTGCTCCGCGTGCCGGACGGGATGTCCGCCGAGGAGGCCGGCGCGTTCCCGGAGGTCTTCCTGACGGCCT
>Ga0070741_10001143_pt1 | contig 84277 bp, 75 predicted proteins | sample Coa_R1_4_FD_66440 | JGI IMG/M metagenome (GOLD analysis project Ga0070741, IMG submission 66440) | Surface soil microbial communities from Centralia Pennsylvania, which are recovering from an underground coalmine fire - Coalmine... | ecosystem: Environmental > Terrestrial > Soil > Unclassified ... | reverse complement strand
GACGAGCAACCGTGACCACATCACGCTTGAACTCCGGCGGGAACTTCCTGGGCATCGCGACATCCTTCCCGCCCGACCATGTCGGGCGTAAGAGATGTCAACCGAACCCGCGGCAGACCCTTGTGGGTTGAGATTGAGGGGTTGGTGGATGGGTGGTTGGGGTCATGGGTTGGTGATGAGTTTGAGTTGGGTTTGGTTGTGGGTGGTTTGGGGTGTGGCTTGTTGTTGATGTTGTGATGCGTGATCAGACGAGGGCGTCGGCGCGTGCAACGCCGTGCCGATCCACGCCTCGAGCAGATCCCTCGGTATGCGCAGCTGGCGCCCCACGCGCTTCACCGGCATGCCGTCGGCGCCATCAGTTGCGAGGTAGCGACGAGCGAGCTGGTAAGCGGCCGTGCGACCGATCCGCAGCGCCGCGGCGGCCTCCTCCACGGTCAAGACATCGGGAAGATCGGACATGTGACTCCTCACGTTGGCGGTGCAAAGACGGCCACCATGAGGCACGGCACTCACGCGCGGACTCACGTCCGCGCTCACGTTTCAGAAAAACTGTCGACGAATCCATCGACTCGCGTCGACGCCGAACGGCGCGTTCGGCGGGTTCGATCCGAGCACTTACGTCCTTGAGGCGCAGGTCCTCAGACCACTCACGTTTTGCAGGCTGACCTGCGGCTTCTCTTCGTTCACGACGGCTCGTGAATTCCAAGCAGTGAATGAAAACGTGAGTGGAAACGTGAGTCCCGACGTGAGTGGATGGTGTTCAATGTCCTGACTCGGCAACGAGCTCGTCGCACCGCGACCTCCGGAATTCCGTCCCGAAGAGGCGATGGCGATGAGCAGCGCGGTCCCCCGCAAGGATCCCAAGACCGGCACGTGGTGGTTCGTGGTCGAACTCGCCCCCAAGGGCGACGGCCGCCGGCGTCAGGTGAAGCGTCGAGGATTTCGCACGAAGGCGGCCGCCCAAGCCGCACTCGATGAGCTACGGGTGAAGTCTCGAAAGGGCGCATACGTCGCACCCGCACGCCAAACGGTGAAGGACTTCTTCGTCAATGACTGGCTCCCGACGGCGAAACGTGAGCTGGCCGAGAGCACTTGGGAGTCCTACGAGCGCAACATCAGGCACCACGTCGTGCCGCACCTCGGCAGCATCCAGCTCCAAACGCTCGACGGCGGCATGCTGAACACGCTGTACTCCGAGCTGCTCGTGAGTGGACGGGTGCGCGGTCAGCAGTCGAAAGGATTGAAGCCCAGGACGGTCCGCTACATCCACACGATCATCCACGCCGCGCTCGACGACGCCGTCCGCTGGCGCCGCGTGTCGCTCAATGCCGCCGACCAAGCGACACCGCCGTCGGTCAAAGCGGCCAGGTCTCCGGAGATGAACGTGTGGTCAGGTCCGGAACTCTCATCGTTTCTCTCGCGGTGCGAGGGCGGCCGCTTCTACTACCCGTGGCTGTTCCTGGCCACGACAGGTTGCCGGCGAGGGGAAGCGCTTGGGCTCCGCTGGCGCGATCTCGACCTGAACGCGGGGACAGCGTCGATCCGACAGCAGGTCCTCCCGCTCACGAAGGCGAGCGGCCGCGGCCGTGAAGGCCGCATCGTCGACAGAACGAAGGGCGGAGACGCCCGCGTCATCGAGCTCGACGAGCGCACAATCGCGATGCTCCGGTCATGGCACAAGGTCCAAGCCGAAGAACGGCTCGGTTTCGGCGGCGGCTACGAGGACCACGACCTCGTCTTCCCGCGACCGGATGGCAAACCCTTCCATCCCGAGGTGTTCTCCAAGACGTTCGATCGCCGTGTTCGCCAAGAAGACTTCTCGGACCTTCCGGTGATCCGGTTGCACGACCTTCGCCACACATGGGCGACGCTCGCGCTCAAGGCCGGCGTCGACGTCAAGGTCGTCAGCGAACGCCTCGGTCACTCGAGCCCGGTCATCACCTGGACGATCTACCAACACGTCGTGAAGGGCATGCAGACAGACGCCGCCGAGAGGGTCGCCGCTGCGATCTTTGAAACGACGTCCGCATGACGACCCCGTTCGGTGGATCGATACCGGATGAGATCACGCTGACGCGCGACGAGGCGCGTGACGTCCTCTTTGCCCTGGACGACGCCATCGAGGCCACGCCATCGGCGCCGTTACGTGCCCGCCTCCAGAAGGCGGCGCGTCTCGTCGTCGAGAAGCTCATGCCCGACCTTCCGGATCTGTGAGAGGACGCGTACCCTTATGACGATGTCTGATGAAGCGCTCCGAGTTCCCGAGGTTGCGCGACGGCTCAACCTGGACGGCACGGTGGTCTACGACCTCATCTTCCGCGGCGAACTCGCAGCCGGGAAGGGTGCGGACGGCCTCGTATATGTGCGGGAATCCGTCGTGAGAGAGTTTCAGCGAGAGCACGGAGCTACGTCGCACCAGTAGACGCACGAACATGTCGTCTCGCCGGCTCGGCGTGTCTGTAACGATCTCGTTGTGGAAGTTGCGCCGGTCGCTGTCGGGACGAACCAGTTCACGCAAGTCCTCGCTCTCCACAAGAAGAACAAGAGATGGCTCGGGCCGTTGCCATTCGCGGCCTTCGAGGAACTCGCCGACGACGGCACTGTCCTCGCGGCAATGGAAGACAATCTGGTGCTCGGGTATGCCGCCTATCGACTGCCTCGCAATGACATCAGCCTGATTCACCTCTGTGTGTTGGACGAGGCGCGTGGGCGAGGCATCTCTCGAGCGCTGGTCGACACGATCGCAGACGCACACAGCTCTCGAAACGGCATACGGGTTCGTTGTCGTCGAGACTTTCCGGCCGCGGATCTTTGGCCACAACTCGACTTCGACCCGAAGGGGGACACTCCCGGTCGAAGCCTCGAGGGAGCGCTCCTAACCCTGTGGTGGCGAGATTTTGGTCACCCGAACCTCTTCACGCCGGCGCCAACGGGTCATCGGGCGGTCGTCGCGCTTGACACCGACGTATTCCTCGACTTGGTCGAGGAGCGAGGAGCCGGCCGCGCCTCTCGTGAGATGCTCGCTGCGTCGTGGGTCGCTGACGAGTTCGAGCTGATCATCACAAAGCAGGTCCCGCAGGAGATCAACAACCAAGCGGACCGCGATGTACGCGCTCGACATTTCGCCAGGGCAGAGAGCTTCCTTCGGATCGATGCCCCCGAGAAGGAATGGCGGCCCATTGAGAAGCGACTGCTCGAGGGCCTGACGGATGTCGTCCTCAATGATCATGACAAGCGCGACGTGCGTCACTTGGCCCGAGCCGCCGCTGTGGGTGCGAGATTCCTAGTGACGCGTGATGCCGACCTCATCAAGCGACTTCAGTCAAGGGTCACGGACGTCGGCATCGAGTTGGTCAAACCCGAGGAGCTCATTCGGCTGGCCCACGAGCGTGCTGTAGGCGGCTACGAGTTCGCCGCAATACAAGGGACGGAGTTCACAGTCACATCCGTCACTCACGATTCGTTGTCATCGATAGTGGCGACGTTCCTGAACCATCCGGACGGCGAACGAATCTCCGACCTTCGGGCGCGCCTCGAGCCAGCACTCTCGACGCCGACGGAGTGCGATGTGCGCGTAGTCCGTGACGGCGGATCGAATCTCGTCGGATTGGTTGCCCATCGCACCGTTCGCGACCGGTTCTCGGTCGACATTTTCCGAGTTGCGGGAGCGGCAGGGACGACGATCGCGCGACAGCTTGCCTTCATGCTGCGCGATGAGTCTCGTCGTAGTGGGCTTCGCGGCGTACAAATCGTGGACGAGTTCATGTCAGCGGGTTCACTGAGGGCTCTCGAGGAGGAGGGCTACCGCGCCGGCGCATCCGGCTGGTCCATCGCTACCGTCGACCGTCAGGCCGCGGCTTCACAGCTCCAGTCCGAGTTCCGATCGGTTCCAGTGTGGTTCTCACCGAAGAAGGAGTGGTCGGTTGCGCGCCAGGCGCTGGCCACCAGCGTCGATGGACAGCGCGCTGCTGACCTAGAACATCGCTTCTGGCCGATGAAGGTCTTCGACGCCGCACTCGACACGTTTCTGATTCCGATCCGAGCGATCTACGCCGAAGCGCTCTTTGATGTCTCACTGAGCGCGCAGACGCTGTTCCCGCGACCAACTTCTCTCGGCATGAGTCGCGAGCACGTGTATTACCGGGCTTCAAGGCCGCTGCGACCCTCGGGACCGCCAGCACGCATCCTCTGGTACGTGTCGCGCGAGCCCGGACGACCGGGAACCGGAGCGATCCGCGCATGCTCGTCACTTATCGAAGTGGCAGTTGACGACCCTGACCGGCTGCACAAGAGATTTCGACGCCTCGGCGTGTACGAGCTTGTCGACGTTCGTCGAGCCGCGACCGACGGCCTCGCGTCGGCGCTCCGGTTCACGGATACCGAGTTGTTTGACCACCCTGTCCCGTTCGCCGAGCTGAAGCGGGCGGCCAATGACCTTGGCTGTCGTACACCCTTCGTACAATCCGCCTGGGCGGTTCCTCCCGAGCTCTTCGAGTGGGTCTACAAGAAAGGAAGAGGCAATGACGCGCCAGCATGACGACGCACTCTTTCTCTCGCTGCGCCCTTCGTTCGCGGAGCTGATCTTGGATGGCGTGAAGCGTGTCGAGCTGCGGCGCATTCGACCACGCGCTCAGCGCGGGACGAGCGTCATCGTCTATGCAACTTCGCCGGTGAAAGCCGTCCTGGGCGGTTGCACTGTGAGATCTGTGCTGACGGCAGATCCGGACGAGGTCTGGGAGCTTCACGGAGCATTGGCGTCGGTGGAACGCGACGGGTTTGACGAATACTTCGCCGGCGCCGAACAGGCGACCGCCATTCAGTTGTCTTCGCCTTGGCGACTCGCCCGACCAGTGTCACTCGCGGCGCTTCGCACGAGCTGGGAAGGATTCAGTCCGCCGCAAAGCTTCCGTTATGTGCGCCGGCGCGACTTCAGGTGGATCGAGAACCGCGTGAAGGCGCCTTCCCTGTCTCGATCGCGACGCTCACCCGCGGCGTAGTGGAAGTAGCGAACGCGTAGTCCTCGCGCGTCCGTGACCAAACCGTGACCACGGACCAACTTTCGTGCCACTTCGCGCAGAAGCCGCAGGCGTTCTACCTGCGGCTTCGATGTTGCAGCAGTGCTCGGGGGGGAGGACTCGAACCCCCAATAACAGGGCCAGAACCTGCCGTGTTGCCGATTACACCACCCCCGAAGGTGGACGGGTCACCTTACCGGACGAGGCTCAGCGACCCAGCCAGCGGTCGAGGCGGTCGTAGCCGACGAGCCGGCCGGCGGCGACCGCCACCGTCTCCCGCAGCTCGGCCCGGAATTGATCGAACCCCTGCACCGGACTGGTCCTGGTCGGCGACACGTACGAGTCGAGCCCCACGTCGTGGGCGATGGCGTCGATGCGGTAGGCGTGGAACGGATCGGACACGAGCAGCACGCTGTGCACGCCCTGCTGCTCGAGGAACCGCGCCGCGGCCGCCAGCTCGTCGTGGGAGTTCGTGCTCGTGGTCTCGCGCTGGATGGCGCTGTCGGGGATGCCGTACTGCGCCTCGAGGTAGTTGGCGGACGCCGCCGCCTCGGTGAAGCGGTCACCGGGCTGCCCCCCGCCGGTGACGACGATGGTCGGCGCGAGCTGCCGCCGGTACAGGTCGGCGGCGTGGTCGAGACGGGCGCGCAGCACGGCGGACGGACGGCCGTCGAACTGCGCGGCGCCGAGCACGATGATGGCGTCGGCGCGCCGCGCGTCGTCCTGGTGGGCGGCGTGCCACACCTGGACGAAGGTCACGACGAAGTACGCCGCGACGACGAGCACACACGCCGCCACCGTCACGAGGACGGGGTGGCGTCGCCACCACGTCATCCCAGGCGCGCCCGTCCCGCCCGCAGCCGCGCCAACGTCGTGTCCCGTCCGAGCCACTCCAGCAGCTCGAACAGCGGCAGCCCCACCAGCCGTCCGGTGACCGCCACCCGGATCGGACCCTGGACCTTCGACGGGCTGGCGCCCAGCCGTTCGGCGAGCGTCATGAACCGCGCGTGGAGCTCGTCGCGCACCCACGGCGCGTCACCGTAGGCGTCGATGATCCCGTCGAGCGTGTCACGCGCGACGGGCGCCTTCATCGCCTTGTCCCACGAACGCTCGTCGTGCGCGGGCGCATGCACCCAGTCGAAGTACGCGGGGAGCTCGTCGAGCACCTTCACGCGCTCCTGCGCGAGCGGTGCGAGCGCGCGGAGCGCACGTCGCTCGTCGTCGTCGAGCACGAACTCGCTCGCCCGCGCCACGAAGTCGTCGACGTCGAGACGGCGGATCCACTCGCCATTGACGTGTTGCAGCTTCTTCGTGTCGAAGAACGCGGGCGAAGGGTTGACGTCCTCCAGGCGGAACACGTCCACGATCTCCTCGAGCGGGCGCACTTCGACACCGTCGGGTGGACCCCACCCGAGCAGCGCCAGGTAGTTGCGCATCGCCTCGGGCAGGTAGCCGTTCGCCTTGTAGTTCGCCACGGACACGTCGTCGCGCCGCTTCGACAGCTTCTTGCGCTGCTCGTTGACGAGCAGCGGGAGGTGGGCGAACACCGGCGGCGCGCCGAGACCGAGCGCATCCCGCAGCAGCAGGTACTTCGGCGTGCCGTTCACGTGGTCCTCGCCACGGATGACGTGCGTGATCGCCATGTGGTCGTCGTCGACGACGTTGGCGAGGAAGAACGTCGGGGCACCGTTCGAGCGGACGATGACGAAGTCCTCGATGTCCTTGTCGTCGAACGACACGTCACCGCGGACGACGTCGTGCCAGCCCGTCGTGCCCTCGTCCGGCACGCGGAACCGGAGTGCCCGCCCGGGTCCGGGTTCGAGACCGCGCGCACGGCAGTGGCCGTCGTAACCCGGCTTCCCACCGCGCTCCTTGTTCCGGGCCTGCACCTGTTCGGGCGTGCAGTCGCAGTAGTACGCCGCGCCCCCGTCGACCAGGCGCTGCGCGGCTGCCGCGTACGCGTCGTGGCGATCGGACTGGTGCAGCGGCTCGCCGTCCCACTCCAACCCGAGCCACCGCAGCATGTCGAGGATGTTGTCGGTGAGCTCGGGTCGGTTGCGCTCGACGTCGGTGTCCTCGATGCGCAGCAGGAACGTGCCGCCGTTGGCGCGGGCGAACAACCAGTTGCACAGCGCGGAGTGCGCGGACCCGACGTGGAGGTAGCCGGTGGGCGACGGCGCGAACCGGCAGCGGGGCGCGGTCAAGTCTCGACGTCGAGGAGCGACCGCCAGTCGCTCGCGTGCGCGGCGGCGACGTCGGCCGGCGTCATGCGCAACGTCGACTCGGGCACGGCGTCGGCGATGCGGTTGCGCTCGACGTGGTGGCCCGGCAGCGCGACCTCGTCGAACAGGTCCTTGCGCAGCGCGACGAGCTCGGCAGCCGGCTGCTCGTCGAGGAAGCCCCAGACGGTGCACGCGAGCAGGATGTCGTGCACAACGGGGGCGCGGCCCAGCAGCGACGACCGCTTCAGCGCCACGGCGACGCAGCCGGCGATGACGTCCTCGACGTCCTCGCCGCGCTGGAGGTGGAGCCGGTCGCGCACGCGGTCGGCGATCAGCAGGGCGTAGCCCTGGTCGGGCCCGGGGTTGCCGAACCCGTCGCCGCGGGGCTGGCCGGTCTTCAGGTCGCCCGGCCGCTGCGCCACCCACGAGTCCTTGCGCCGGGGTGGCGACTCGTAGGTGCGGACGTCGTCCATCGGCTTGACGGGGACGTACTCGGGCGCGGCCATGCCCGGGAGGCTACCGGTCGCTACGCGGGCGGGGTGAAGTCGGGCACGCCCTTCAGGAGCCCGTAGGCGATGGAGTCCACGAGCGCCTGCCAGCTCGCCTCGATGATGTTCTCGCTCACGCCGATCGTGGACCACGAACGCTCGCCGTCCGTCGAGTCGAGCAGGACGCGCGTGACGGCGCCGGTGCCCTTCTGCGTGTCGAGCACGCGCACCTTGTAGTCGGTGAGGTGGACGTGCGCGAGCTCGGGGTAGCGCTCGCCGATCGCCTCCCGCAGCGCGGTGTCGAGCGCGTTGACCGGGCCGTTGCCCTCGCCCGTGGCGATGATGCGCTCGTCGCCCACCCACAACTTGATGGTGGCCTCGGTCGTGAACTGGCCCGTGTCCCGGTGCTCGACGATGACGCGGAACGACTCGAGGCGGAAGAACGGCTGCTGCCACCCGCTCGCCGTGCGCATCAGCAGCTCGAGCGAACCGTCGGCCGCTTCGAAGTGGTAGCCGCGGTGCTCGAGCTCCTTGAGCTGGCCGACGACGTCGTTCAGCGCCTTCCCGTCGAGGTCGAGTCCCAGCTCCTTCGCCTTCATCTCGAGCGTCGACTTGCCGGCGAGCTCGGACACCACGAAGCGCGTGCCGTTCCCGACGAGATCGGGATCGGCGTGCTCGTACGCGTCGGGGCGGCGGGCGATGGCCGACACGTGCAGCCCCGCCTTGTGCGCGAACGCGGACGATCCGACGTACGGCTGTTGCGGGTGGGGCGTGATGTTCACCAGCTCGGCCACATGGTGCGACACCGCCGTCAGCCGTTCGAGCCGCCCCTCGGGCAGCGTGCGCACGCCCATCTTCAACGTGAGGTTGGGGATGATCGTCGTGAGGTTGCAGTTGCCGGTGCGCTCGCCGTAGCCGTTGATCGTGCCCTGCACCTGCGTCGCACCGCCCCGCACGCCGGCCAGCGCGTTGGCGACACCGCAGCCCGTGTCGTCGTGGAGGTGCACGCCCACGTGCACGTCGCCACCGAAGTACGCGACCACCTCACCGACGATCGTCTCCACCTCGTGCGGCAGCGACCCACCGTTGGTGTCACACAGCACGAGGCAGTCGCACCCCTTCTCGGCGGCCGCCTCCAGCACGCGCAACGCGAACTCGGGGTTGCGCTTGTAGCCGTCGAAGAAGTGCTCGGCGTCGTACATCGTCGTGAGGCCGTGACCCTTCAGGAACTCGATCGAGTCGGCCACCATCGCCACGCCCTCGTCGAGCGTGGTCCGCAACGCCTCGGTCACGTGGTAGTCCCACGCCTTCCCGACGATGCACACCGTCGAGGTGTTGGCCTTGACGAGGTGGCGCAGTGTCTCGTCGTCGTCGACCTTGCCCTTCACGCGGCGCGTCGACCCGAAGGCGACCAACGTCGACGTCTGCAGGTCGAGCTCGGTGACGGCACGCTGGAAGAACTCGTCGTCCTTCGGGTTCGCCCCCGGCCAGCCGCCCTCGATGTAGTGCACGCCGAGGTGGTCGAGCTGCTCCGCGATACGGAGCTTGTCGTCGACGGTGAGCGAGATGCCCTCGAGCTGCGAGCCGTCGCGCAGCGTCGTGTCGTAGATCTCGACGGCGTCGGGCAGGCGTACGCCCGCCTCGCCGCTGCTACTCGGACACATGCTCGACCCAGTCCTTGTACTTGTCGACCTCACCCCGCACGGCTCGCGCGTACTCGTCGGCGATGGCCTTCGTCATCGGCCCGGGGCACGGGATCGGGCGGTCGTCCACGGAGTTCACGGCGCTGACCTCGGCCGCCGTGCCGCACACGAACATCTCCTCCGCGATGTACAGGTCGCTGCGCGTGAGCTCGCCGACGCGCACCTCGTAACCGAGGTCGCGGGCGATCGTCATGACCGAGCTCTGCGTGATGCCCTCGAGCGCGCCGGACGTGAGCGGCGGGGTGATCAAGGTGCCGCCGCGCGCCGCGAAGATGTTCTCGCCGGTGCACTCGGAGACGAGGCCGAGCGGGTTGAGCATGATCGCCTCGTCGTACCCCGCCTTCAGCGCCTCCACCTTGGCCAGCGACGAGTTGACGTAGTTGCCGGTCGTCTTGGCCGCCGGCGGCATCGTGTTGTGCTCGTGGCGCGTCCACGAGCTGATCTTCATGCGCACGCCCTTGGTGGCGGCGTCGTCGCCCAGGTACGCGCCCCACGGCCAGCACGCGATCGCGACGTCGACCGTGCACGGCAGCGTGTTGAGGCCCATCTCGCCGTAGCCGTAGTACGCGATCGGGCGGATGTAGCAACCGGGCAGCCCGGTCGAGCGCACGGTGAACTTCGTCGCGTCCACGAGCTCGTCGACCGTGTACGGCAGCTCCATCATCATGATGCGCGCCGAGTTGTGCAGCCGCTCGATGTGGTCGGTGAGGCGGAACACCGCCGGCCCGCGCGCCGTCTCGTAGGCGCGGATCCCCTCGAACACGCCCATCCCGTAGTGCAGGGAGTGCGTGAGGACGTGGATGCGGGCCTCGTCCCACGGGACGAGCTCGCCGTTCATCCAGATCTTGTCGGTGGGTGTGATCGGCATCTCGATGATCCCCTTACACGCGGGCGGCGACGGCGTCGCCGATCTCGGTGGTTGTACCTGCCAGCGCCGCCGGATCGGCGCACGCCTTGCGGATGCGGGCGGCGGCGTCGCCCTCGCCCAGGAAGTCCAGCATCATCGCCGCGCTGAGGATGGCGGCGACGGGGTTGGCGGTGCCCCTCCCGGCGATGTCGGGCGCCGAGCCGTGCACCGGCTCGAACATCGACGGTCCCGTCCGGTCGGGGTTCAGGTTGCCGCTCGAGGCGAACCCGATGCCGCCGGCGACGGCGCCGCCGAGGTCGGTGAGGATGTCGCCGAACAGGTTGTCGGTGACGATCACGTCGTACTGCTGCGGTGACTGCACGAAGTAGATGCAGGCCGCGTCGACGTGGTTGTAGGCCGTCGTGACGTCGGGGTACTCGGCGGCGACGACGTCGAACGTGCGCTGCCAGAGATCTCCCGCGAACGTGAGCACGTTCGTCTTGTGCACGAGCGTGAGGTGCTTGCGCGGGCGCGACTGCGCGAGGTCGAAGGCGTAGCGCACGCAGCGCTCGACGCCCATGCGAGTGTTGACGGAGCCCTGCGTCGCGATCTCGTGGGGCGTGCCCTTGCGGAGGAAGCCACCCTCCCCCGCGTACGTGCCCTCGGTGTTCTCGCGGATCACGACGAAGTCGATGTCCTCGTCCGGGAGCACGAACGGCCGCTGGTTGACGTAGAGGTCGAGGTCGAAGCGCATCTTCAGCAGCAGCCCGCGCTCGATGACGCCGGGAGGCACCTCGGGCGTGCCGACGGCGCCGAGGAACAGCGCGTCGAGGCCGCGCCACTCGTCGACGATGGCGTCGGTGAGCACGGTGCCGTCGCGCAGGTAGCGGGCGCCACCGAGGTCGTAGTCGACGGTGTCGAGGTCGACGCCCGCGGCGCGCACGACCTTGAGCGCTTCCGCGACGACCTCGGGGCCGATGCCGTCGCCCCCGATCACGCCGACCCTGTGACGTTGTCCTGACACGTTCGTTGCCGCTCCAAAACTGAGAAACCGCCCACCGAGGTGGACGGTCGACGAGCGCACGCGAGACAGCCGCGTGCGCTACTGGATGATGATTACCGAGGTCTGCTGCAGGGACATCGCCCGCAAGTGTCCAGCACGTGGGACCTCGCCGTCAAGCGGTCTACCCTTCGTCCCATGCCGGACACGCATCACTTGTCCCCCGCCGCCTTCGAGCGCCTGCAGTCCGAGCTCGAGGAGCTCACGACCAGGGGCCGCGTGGAGATCGCCCGCAAGATCGAGGCGGCGCGCGAGCTCGGCGACCTCTCCGAGAACGGCGACTACCACGCCGCCAAGGAGGAGCAGGGGAAGATGGAGGCCCGCATCCGCCACATCGAGGCGCTCGTGAAGAACGCCGAGATCGTGCAGAGCGGCAGCGCCGAGGTGGTCGAGGCCGGGTCCGTCGTCGAGATCCGCTTCGAGGGCGGCGACGAGACCGAGCGGTACCTGATCGGCTCGATCGAGGAGCGCCACGACGACCTCGAGATCGCGTCACCCGGCTCGCCCCTCGGGCAGGCGCTCCTCGGGCACCGCGTCGGCGACGTCGTCGACTTCGAGGCGCCGGCGCGCACGTTGAAGGTGGAGATCGTCGCCATCGAGGCGGGTTGATGGCGCCCGCCACGGGCACCGTCATCCCACCGCGCATCGTCCCCGCCGGCCGTCACGTCGAGCTCCCCGGTCGCGGCACCACGTTCGTGCGCGAGGCGGAGGGCCCGCCCGGCGCACCCGCCGTCGTGCTGCTGCACGGGCTGTCCGCCACCGGTGGGCTCAACTGGGTGTTCGCGTTCGAACCGCTCCGCCGTCACTACCGCGTCCTCGCCGTCGATCACCGCGGGCACGGGCACGGCATGCGCACGAAGCGGTTCCGCCTCGCCGACTGCGCCGACGACGTCGCCGCGCTGGCGGACGTGCTCGGCATCGAACGTTTCGTGCCTGTCGGCTACTCGATGGGCGGACCGATCGCGCAGCTCACGTGGCACCGCCACCGCGACCGCGTGCGTGGCCTCGTGCTGTGCGCGACGTCGCGCAACTTCCGCGGCAACCCGCGCGAGATCGGGTTGTGGTCGCTGATGCCCGTCGTCACCGCGGGCATCCGCACGACGCCCGCACCCGCGCGTCGCATGCTGTTGTCGCGGGTGATCGAGCGACGCGTGCCGAACATGCCGGCGCGCGACTGGGTCATCGACGAGATGCGCGGCAACGATCCTGCCGCCGTCGCCGAGGCCGCCGCCGCGCTCGGTCGCTACTCGTCCCACGAGTGGATCGGCGACATCGACGTGCCCACGGCCGTGGTCGTCACGGAGCGCGACGGTCTCGTGCCCGCGTCACGGCAGCGGAAGCTCGCCGCCGCAATCCCCGACGCCCGCACGTTCCCCGTGCAGGGCGATCACAGCGTCTGCGTCACCGCGCCCGACCGCTTCGTGCCCGTCCTCCAGCGCGCCGTCGCCGACGTCGTGTCCCGCTCGGCCTGACCGTCCGCGGCGCTGCCGACGACGCGCAGATCGACCTGGGGGAACGGGATCTCGACGCCGGCCTCGTCGAGCGCACGCTTCACCGCGATCGCAACCGCGCTGCGGATGCGCCAGAACGACGCGCTCTCCGGCGGGTGCCAGTAGCGCAACGAGATCGTGATCGTGCTCTCGTCGAACGACGACACGAGGGCTTCGGGCGGCGGCGAGTGGCGGACGCCCTCGACGGCGCGCACGGCCTCGACCACGACGCGCTGCGCCGCTTCGAGATCGGTGTCGTAGGCGACGCCGATCGGGAACGTCGTGCGGCGCATGCCCGTTGCCGTGTGGTTGACGATCGGGTTGCCGAGCACCTGCGAGCACGGCACGAGCACGCGCTCGCCGTCGTAGGTGCGCAACACGACGGTGCGGTAGTTGACCTCGACGACCGTGCCGTCGAAGCCTGCGGTCGAGATCTGGTCGCCACGGCGGAACGGCCGGCGCGTCCGCAGCAGCAACGAGGCGAACGTGTTCTCGAGGATGGACTGCGCCGCGAACGCGATCGCGAGCCCGCCGATGCCGAGCGCGCCGAGCAACGGCGTGAGCCGGACGTCGAGCGTCTCCAACGCGTAGATGAGCCCGACGAGGATCGTGATGTTGCGCACCAGGCTCCCCGCGATGCGCACGATGCCGTGATCGGCGTCGCCCCGCCGCACGAACCTGCGGATGATGCGCTCGAGGACGATGCCGAGCGCGATGGCGGCGGCGAGGATGACAGCCGACGCCACCCAGTCGCGCACGGTCAGGCCGGTGCCGACGACGGGGCCGGACGACGTCCGCGGTGTGGTGGGGAGCTGCGCGAGCACGGTGGGCGCGCCGAGCATGGGCGCGCGTTACCCGAGCGCGTCCTCCACCATCCGGGCGGCACGTACGACGGACGCCCCGTAGCGCTGGCCGGGACGCCGCGTGGTGCGCTCGATCGGGCCCGACACGCCGACGGCGGCGACCATCCCCCCGCGGCGATCGCGCACGGGCGCGCTGACCGACGCGACGCCCGCCTCCCGCTCGCCGACGCTCTCGATCCATCCCCGCTCCGGCACCTTGTGCCCCGCCAGCACGCGACCCGCGGAGCCGGCGTCGAGGGGCAGCGACGCACCGACGGCAACGATCGTGCGCAGCCCGTGTGGCGACTCGAGCGACTCGATGCACACGCGGTGGTCGCCGTCGCGCACGTAGAGCTGCGCGCTCTCCTCGGTCTCGTCCCGCAGCCACGCGAGCGCGGGACGGGCGAGCTGCGCCAGGGGCGCGCTGTCGAGAGCGGCCCTGCCGAGCGTGGCGAGCCCGAACCCGAGCGCGAAGCGGCCGTCGCCGTCGCGCCGCACGAGGTCGTGCACCTGCAACGCCGACGCGAGGCGGTGGGCCGTCGCCCGCGGCAAGCCGGTGGCGTCGACGAGCTCGGACAGGTGCTTCGGTCCGTCCGACAACGCGGCGAGCACGTCGACCGCTTTGTCGAGGACGCCGACACCGCTTACACTGCGTTCCACGTCACGAGATTAGTGTCTCAGTATTTGGGAGTCCAACGCATGCCCGCACCACGCACGTTGAGCCAGAAGGTGTGGGACCGCCACGTCGTGCGGTCCGAGCCGGGTGAGCCCGACCTTCTCTACATCGACCTCCACCTCGTGCACGAGGTCACGTCGCCCCAGGCCTTCGACGGCCTGCGCATGAGCGGCCGGCGCGTCCGCCGCCCGGAGCTGACCGTGTGCACCGAGGACCACAACGTCCCGACCGAGCACATCGACCAATCGATCGCCGACCCGATCAGCCGCACGCAGGTCGAGACCTTGCGGGCCAATGCCGCGGAGTTCGGCCTCACGAACTACCCGATGGGCGATCCCGGCCAGGGCATCGTGCACGTCATCGGCCCCGAGCAGGGGCGCACGCTGCCGGGGATGACGATCGTGTGCGGCGACAGCCACACGTCGACGCACGGCGCCTTCGGCGCGCTCGCGTTCGGCATCGGCACGAGCGAGGTCGAGCACGTGCTCGCCACGCAGACGCTGCCGCAGGCCGAGGCCAAGACCCTGGCGATCACCGTCGACGGCTCCTTGCCCGCGGGTTCGACGGCGAAGGACGTCATCCTCGCCATCCTCGGCCGCATCGGCACCGGCGGCGGCATCGGCCACATCGCCGAGTACCGCGGGGCCGCCATCCGCGCGCTGTCGATGGAAGGGCGCATGACGGTGTGCAACATGTCGATCGAGGCCGGCGCGAAGGCAGGCCTGATCGCGCCCGACGACACGACGTTCGACTACCTCCGGGGCCGACCGTTCGCGCCGTCCGGGAACCGGTGGGACGAAGCGGTCGCCGACTGGCGCACGCTCGTCACCGACGAGGACGCGACGTTCGACAAGGAGGTCGTGCTCGACGCCGCCGAGATCCTCCCCCACGTGTCGTGGGGGACGAATCCCGGCCAGGTCGTGCCGATCGACGGGCGTGTGCCCGACCCCGACGAGTTCGACGATCCCGTGGCGCGCGCCGCGGCGGCGCACGCGCTCGAGTACATGGGGCTGTCCGCGGGCGTTCCCGTACGTGACATCGGCGTCGACACCGTGTTCATCGGCTCGTGCACGAACAGCCGCATCGAGGACCTGCGCACGGCGGCGGCGGTGGCGAAGGGTCGCCGCGTCGCGTCGGGCGTGCGCACGCTCGTCGTGCCCGGGTCGTGGGCGGTGAAGCACCAGGCGGAGGCCGAAGGTCTGGACGCGGTGTTCCGCGAGGCGGGCTTCGACTGGCGCGATCCCGGCTGCTCGATGTGCCTCGCCATGAACCCCGACAAGCTCTCGCCCGGCGAGCGGTGCGCGTCGACGTCGAACCGCAACTTCGAAGGGCGCCAGGGCCGCGGCGGGCGCACCCACCTCGTGTCCCCCGCGGTCGCCGCCGCCACCGCCGTCGCGGGGCACTTCGCCACCCCGGAGGATCTGCACTGACATGCGAGCGAAACGAGCAGGGCAGGACGGCGGCGCGACCGCCAGGGAGCCCGACGTCGATGGATGTGGGGCGCAGCCCCACGGGAGGCACTGATGGAGGCTGTCCGCATCGTCCAGGGCACCGCGGTACCGCTCGATCGCAGCGACGTCGACACCGACCAGATCATCCCCAGCGACTGGCTCAAGCGCGTCGAGCGCACGGGTTTCGAGAAGGGGCTGTTCGCGGAGTGGCGTGACGACCCGTCGTTCGTGCTGAACGACGAGCGCTACGCAGGCGCCACGATCCTCGTCGCCGGACCGAACTTCGGTACGGGTTCGTCGCGTGAGCACGCGGTGTGGGCCATCCAGCAGAGCGGTTTCCGGGCCGTCGTGTCACCGCGCTTCGGCGACATCTTCCGCAACAACGCGGCGAAGAACGGACTCGTGCCCGTCGTCGTGCCCGCCGACGCCGGGGAGCGACTGCTGCGCGCCATCGAGGCCGACCCCGCGCTGGAGCTGACGATCGACGTCGAGCGGCGCACGCTGGAGGCGCCGTCGATCGGGCTCACGATCGAGTTCCCGCTCGACGATGCGGTGCGTCACCGGTTCCTGGAAGGGCTCGACGACATCGCGCTGACGTTGCAGCACGACGACGAGATCGCGTCGTACGAGACGACGCGGCCCGGATGGCTCAGCGCCGCTCGCGATTGACGGCGCTCACGACGGCGCGCAGTCCGGCGGCGAGGATGCTCTCGTGCACACCGACACCCCAGCGCACCTCGCCGTCGGGGCACTGCGCCTCGACGTACGCCACCGCCTGCGCGTCGGTGCCGGCGGCGATGGCGTGCTCGGCGTAGTCGAGCACGTCGACCTGCACGCCGAGGTCGGCGCCGAGCGCGTGCACGAACGCGGCGATCGGCCCGTTGCCGTTGCCGACGATCGTGTGGTGCTCGCCTTCGTAGAGCACCTGCGCGGTGATCGACGCGCCGTCGTCCTTCGTCGTCACCTCGTGTGACAGGAGCTCGAGGCGGCCGTCGGCCGGGAAGTACACGGACTGGAACGCCGCCCACATCTCCCCCGGCGTGATCTCGGTGCCGGTGTCCTCCGCGATGTGCTGGATCGTCTTCGAGAACTCGATCTGCAGCCGGCGGGGCAGGTCGAAACCGTGCTCGGCCTTCATGATGTAGGCCACGCCGCCCTTGCCCGACTGGCTGTTGACGCGGATCACCGCTTCGTAGGTGCGACCGACGTGCTTCGGGTCGATCGGCAGGTACGGCACCGCCCAGCTGTCGTAGTCCGCGGTCTGCAGGCCGGGCTGGTCGGACGCGCCGATCGCGTCGATGCCCTTCTTGATGGCGTCCTGGTGCGAGCCCGAGAACGCGGTGTACACGAGGTCGCCCGCGTACGGGTGGCGAGGGTGCACCGGGATGCCGGTGCAGTACTCGGACGCGCGCCGGATGGCGTCGATGTCGGTCAGGTCGAGCTCGGGATCGACGCCCTGCGCGAACAGGTTCATCGCCAGCGTGACGATGTCGACGTTGCCGGTGCGCTCGCCGTTGCCGAACAGCGTGCCCTCGATGCGGTCGGCGCCGGCCATCACACCGAACTCGGCCGCCGCCACGGCGCACCCGCGGTCGTTGTGCGGGTGCAGTGACAGCACGATCGAGTCGCGGTCCTTGATGTTGCGGTGGAAGTACTCGATGACGTCGCCGTACACGTTCGCGGTGTACATCTCGACCGTCGCCGGCAGGTTGAGGACGAGTGGCTTCTCGGGCGTCGGCTCGATCACGTCCATGACCGCTTCGCAGATCTCGATGGCGTAGTCGACCTCGGTGCCCGTGAAGCTCTCGGGGCTGTACTCGTAGCGGACGTCGAGACCGGCCACGGTGCCCTCGAGCTTCTTGCACAGGCGCGCCGCGTCGGTGGCGATCTGGGTGATGCCTTCGGTGTCGAGGCCGAACACGACGCGGCGCTGCAGCTCGGAGGTCGAGTTGTAGAAGTGCAGGATCGCCTTGCGGGCGCCCTGCAGCGACTCGTACGTGCGCTCGATCAGCTCCTCCCGGCACTGCACGAGCACCTGGATGGTGACGTCCTCGGGGATGAGGTCGTCCTCGATGAGCTTGCGGATGAAGTCGTAGTCGGTCTGGCTGGCCGACGGGAACCCGACCTCGATCTCCTTGAACCCCATGCCGACGAGCGTCTGGAACAGGCGCAGCTTGCGCTCCGGGTCCATCGGGTCGATCAGCGCCTGGTTGCCGTCGCGCAGGTCCACCGAGCACCAGACCGGCGCCTTCTCGATCTGCGCGCTGGGCCACTGCCGGTCCGGGAGCGCGAGCGGAAGCGGCCGGAAGGCCTTGTACTTCTCGAACGGCATCCGCTTCGGCGTCACGGGCTGCGGTGGCATGGGATCGTCTCGCTTTCTGGGTGGAACGGGGTCCGAAAACCGAAGAACCCCCTGCGGCTGCAGGGGGTTCGACGAGCGCGGTTGGCGGGCGCTCGTCGCTACGTAAGGAGGAGGACCGTGTGGCGGGTCATGGCCTCACCACCATGACAGCCCGCGAGCGGCGTCGTCAAGGCGCGTTACTGTCGCCATCGTGCTGCGCCGCATGTTCCGTCTCGGTTTCCGGCTCGGGCTGCTGGCGGGCCTGGGGTACGCCCTGGCCAGGATCCTCCAGTCCCGGCAGTCACCCGCCACGCTCGATCTCGGCGACCGTGGCAGCTCGCTCGGACCGACGCCGGGCAACTGGCCACCGCTCGAGGCGCCCACGATCACGCCGACGCCGATCGAGGTGCCGGGCCCGGGCGTCGAGCCGCTCCCGCCCGCCGCCGGCGAGGAACCCGGCCTCGTCCTGATCGACGACGAGGCGTCCCCCGCCCCCGTCGCCGCGCCGGTCGAGAAGAAGGTGGCGCCGAAGAAGGCAGCACCGCGCAAGAAGGCGGCCGCCAAGAAGGCCGGCACGGAGAAGAAGGCGGCGGCGGTGAAGAAGGCGGCCAAGAAGACCCCGCCCCCGGAGGCGACCGAGCTCGATTGACGGCCGGTCGCCGTCAGTCGGTGGACAGGGCGTGCACCGAGTGGATGCCGTTCGTGGCCCGGAGGGTGGCGAGCACGGCGTCGGGCACGGGCTGCGACGTGGCGATCACCTGCATGGCGGCTTCGCCGTGGTGGCGGCCGACGTCCATGTCGTCGATGTTGATGCCCGCCTCGCCGAGCGCGGTGCTCACGACCGCGATCATCCCGGGCGAGTCGTCGTTGCGCACCACGAGCATGTAACGGGCGGGCGGGAAGTCGACGGAGTGGTCGTCGATCATCACGATGCGGGGCTCGCCCCGTAGTCCGACCAGCGTGCCGGCGACGGCGTGGCCGTCGCCGCGCACGGTGATGAGGTTCACGTAGTCCTGCGTCGTCGACGACGAGGACTCGCGCACGTCGACACCGCGCTCGGACGCGATGCGGGGCGCGTTCACGTACGAGACCGGCTCGTCGCTCACGCCGCCGAACACGCCCTTCAACACCGACAGCGTGAGGATGCGCGTGTCGTAGTCGGCGAGCTGGCCCTGGTACTCGGCTTCGAGCACGGCGGGCGTGCCCTCGTTCAGCGCGACGTAGATGCGGCCGAGCCGCTCGGCGAGGGGGAGGAACGGACGCACGGTCTCGCTCGCTTCCGCCGCCGACACGTTGACGGCGTACGGCACGAAGTCGCCCGCCAGTGCGAGCGCGACCTGCTCGGCGATCGTGTCGCCCGCCTTGTCCTGCGCTTCGCGCGTCGACGCACCGAGGTGGGGCGTGACGACCACGGGATCGAGCTCGAACAACGGCGACTCGGTGGTCGGCTCGGCCGCGAACACGTCCAGCGCGGCACCGGCGACGTGGCCCGACCGCACGGCCTCCGCCAACGCCTCCTCGTCGACGATGCCACCGCGCGCCACGTTGACGATGCGGATGCCCGGCTTGGCCTTCGCCAGCAGCTCCTTGCCGACGAGGCCCATCGTCTCCTTCGTCTTGGCGACGTGGATCGTGAGGAAGTCGGCGACCTGCACGAGCTCGTCGAGCTCCATGAGGTCGACGTTCATCTGCCGCGCCCGCTCCTTCGACACGAACGGGTCGTAGGCGACGAGCTTCATGCCGAACGCGTGTGCACGCTGCGCGACGAGCTTGCCGATGCGACCGAGGCCGACGATGCCGAGCACCTTGTCCGCGAGCTCGACGCCCTCCCACCGGCTGCGCTCCCACCGGCCCGCCTTGAGCGCGGCGTGCGCCTGCGGGATGTTGCGCGCCTGCGCGAGCAGCAACGCGAGGGTGTGCTCGGCGGCGGAGAGGATGTTCGACTGCGGCGCGTTCACGACCATCACACCGCGCGTCGTCGCGTGCTCGACGTCGACGTTGTCGAGCCCGATGCCCGCGCGTCCGACGACGACGAGCTCGTCGGCGGCGTCGAGGACGGCGGCCGTCACCTTGGTGGCGGAGCGGATGATGAGCGCGTGCGCGCCCTCGACGGCACCGGGCAGGTCGTCGGCGGAGAGTCCGAGCTGCACGTCGACGTCGTGGCCCGCGGCGCGCAGCCGGTCGAGGCCTCCTTCGGCGATCTCTTCGGTGACGAGGACGCGAGCCATCGGGTGCGATCTTGTCAGGCGCGCGGTTGGAGCCCGGCAAGCAATCGGGTGAGCACCTCGGTGACCTCGGTGCGAGCGGCGTCCTTGTCGTCGGCCTCCGCGATGAGCGCGCACGCCTCGGTGAGCGCGCCCGAGAAGATGTGGGCGAGCGGCGCGATCGGCTGGCGTTCGACCGCCCCCGCCCGCATGGCGGCACGGAACGAGGCGCGCAGCAGCGCCACCTCGTAACGGGCGTCGAGGTCGCGGCGCGTCGCGCCGTCGAGCACGGAGCGGGCGTCGAGGATGGCGATGCGCTGCGCGGCGGGATCCTCGTAGGCGTCGATCATCGCCAGGCACCCCTTGAGCACGGTCTGCAGCGAGTCACCGGCGGCGGCCGTCTCGAGGAACGTGGCGCCCGCGGCCGACGTGACGTCGCGCTTGACCTCCTCGAGCACGGCGCGGAACAGGTCGTCCTTGTCGCGGAAGTGGTGGTACAGCGCGCCCTTCGTGAGCCCGGCGTGGCGCACGACCTCGTCCACCGAGGTGCCCGCGTAGCCGCGCTCGCCGAACAGCGAACGGGCCGAGTCGAGCAGGGCGCGGCGCGTGCTCTCGGCCCGTCCCGCCTTGGAGCTGGGGGTGCGCAATCGGTCCGTTGTGGTCATCTCGACTTCTTGGGTTGACAACATACCAACGGTATGTATGAATCAGACCACTGGTATGTGATTTACATACCGTCGGTATGGACGACCATATCGCACACGAGCAAGCGGGGGAACCACCAATGCCCAAGTACGTGATCGAGCGCACCCTGCCCGGTGCCGGGAACCTCTCGGCCGGCGAGCTGCACGACATCTCGGCGAAGTCCAACCAGGTCCTGAGCAACCTGGGCCCGGAGATCCGGTGGCTGCAGAGCTACGTCACCGACGACAAGATCTACTGCGTCTACGTCGCGCCGGATCCCGACATCATCCTCGAGCACGCGCGTTGCGGTGGCTTCCCGGCGGACTCCGTCGCGAAGGTCAGCGCCGTGATCGATCCGTCGTCGGGCGAGTAGCCGACCGCTACCGCTCGACGATGTCGGCGATGCGCTGGAGGCCTTCGCCGAGATCGTCGTCACCGAGGGCGAAGGACAGGCGGGCGTAGCCGGGCGAGCCGAAGGCCTCGCCCGGCACGATCGCCACCTTCGCTTCCTCGAGCAGCAGGGCCGCGAGCTCGACCGTCGACGACGCCGTGCGCCCCGCGATCTCGCGGTCGAGCAGCCCGGTGAGGTTGGGATACGCGTAGAAGGCGCCTTCGGGCTCGATGCACGTGACGCCGTCGATGGCGTTCAGCATCTTGTGCGCCGTGGTGGCGCGGCGTTCGAACGCCGTGCGCATCTCCACCACCGCGTCGAGCGGACCGGACACCGCGGCCAGCGCCGCCCGTTGCGCGACGTTGCTCACGTTCGACGTCGAGTGCGACTGCAGGTTCGTGGCGGCGGTGATGACGTCGTGCGGACCGATCATCCACCCCACCCGCCACCCCGTCATGGCGTACGTCTTCGCCACGCCGTTGAGCACGACGCACTGGTCGGCCAGCTCGGGCACGACGACCGGCATCGAGTGGAACCGGTGGCCGCCGAACGTGAGGTGCTCGTAGATCTCGTCGGTCACGACCCAGACGTCGTGCTCGAGCGCCCACTCCCCGATCTCCTGGATCTGGTTGCGGGCGTACACGGCACCCGACGGGTTCGACGGCGACACGAACACGAGGAGCTTCGTGCGATCCGTGCGCGCTGCTTCGAGCTGCTCGACGGTGACCTTGAAACCGGTGCGCTCGTCGGTGGGCAGCACGACCGGTGTGGCGCCGGCGAGGCGGATGGGCTCGGGGTACGTCGTCCAGTACGGCGCCGGCAGCAGTGCCTCGTCGCCCTCGTCGAGCAACGTGAGCAGCGTGTTGTAGACGGCGTGCTTGCCGCCGTTGGTGACGAGCACCTGCGACGGTTCGATCTCGTAGCCCGAGTCGCGCAACGTCTTCGCGGCCACGGCCTCCCGCAGCTCGGGCAGCCCGGGCGTCGGCGTGTAGCGGTGGTTCTTCGGATCGGCGCAGGCGGCCGCCGCCGCCTCGACGATGTGCGGGGGTGTCGGGAAGTCCGGTTCGCCCGCCCCGAAACCGATCACCGGCTCCCCCGCCGCCTTCAGCGCCTTCGCCTTCGCGTCGACCGCCAGCGTGGCGGACTCGGCGATGGCGGCAATGCGGGTGGAGATGCGACCCATGCACGCGATAGTTCCATACCTATGCCGGTTGCCCCGCACGAGATCGCCATCCCCGCCGACCTCCTCCCCCGGGACGGGAGGTTCGGCTCCGGACCGTCGAAGGTGCGCACCGAGGCCGTCGAGGCGCTCGCCAAGATCGCGCCCGAGTACCTCGGTACGAGCCACCGCCAGGCCACCGTCCGTTTCGTGGTCGGCGCGCTGCGCAACGGGCTGGCCGAGCTGCTCAACCTCCCCGACGGCTACGAGGTGGTGCTCGGCAACGGCGGTACGACGGCATTCTGGGACGCCGCCGCCTACGGGTTGATCGAGCGCCGCAGCCAGCACCTCAGCTTCGGCGAGTTCTCGTCGAAGTTCGCCAGCGAGGTGAAGGCGGCGCCCTTCCTCGACGAGCCGTCGATCATCTCGTCGGAGCCGGGCACCCACCCGGTGGCGGTGGCGGAGGCCGACGTCGACGCGTACTGCCTGACGCACAACGAGACGTCGACCGGCGTGGCCATGCCGCTGGCGCGCCCGGACGGCGCGACCGCGGACCAGTTGGTGCTGGTGGACGCCACGTCCGCTGCCGCGGGCATCCGCTTCGACGCGTCGGCAGTCGACGCGTACTACTTCGCGCCACAGAAGAACCTGGGCTCGGACGGCGGGTTGTGGATCGCGGCGCTGTCCCCCGCCGCGATCGAACGGGCGCAACGGATCGCGGCGAGCGACCGGTGGATCCCGACGTTCTTCGATCTCCCCACCGCCATCGACAACAGCCGCAAGGACCAGACGTACAACACGCCCGCGCTGGCCACGATCTTCCTCGCCGTCGAGCAGGTCGAGTGGATCAACGGCAACGGCGGGCTCGAGTGGGCGGCGTCGCGCTGCGAGCAGTCGGCGTCGATCATGTACGGCTGGGCCGACGCGTCGAGCTACGCGACGCCGTTCGTGGCGGATCCCGCGCAACGCAGCCCGGTCGTCGCCACCATCGACCTCGCGGCGCCGATCGACGCGACGGCCGTGTCCAACATCCTCCGCCGCCACGGCGTCGTCGACACCGAGTCGTACCGCAAGCTCGGTCGCAACCAGTTGCGCATCGCGATGTTCACCGCCATCGATCCCGACGACGTCGAGGCGCTCACGCACTGCATCGACTACGTCGTCGAACGTCTCGCGTAACGCGTCGCAACGCCCCGGCGTCGCGAGGTTGGGTAGCGTCCCGCGGATGCCGACCGCCGCCGAAGTCAAGCAGCAGCTCACCGGTCCCGGCGGACCGTTCGAGATCGTCGTCGAAGAGGTCCGGGGCCGACCGATGCAGGTCTACAAGGAGCGGATGAAGGCGCTCCGCCAGATCTGCGAGATGGCCGTCGGGCGCGGCGCCGAACCGTTCATCGTCTACGGCGACCGGACGGTGTCGTACGGCGACTTCGTCAGGACGTCGTACGCGGCCAGCAAGGGACTGCAGCGCTTCGGCGTCGGTCACGGTGACCGCGTCGCCGTCCTCAGCCAGAACAACCCGGAGTGGTGCCTGACGTTCTGGGGGACCGTCAACATCGGCGCCATCCTCGTCGGCCTCAACGGGTGGTGGACGACCGACGAGATCGTCTACGGGCTCCAGGACTCCGGTTCGCGCGTCCTCGTGGCGGACGGCAAGCGGTTCGAGCGCATCGCCGCCGACCTCGACCAGTGCCCCGACCTCGAGCACGTCTTCCTCGTCGACGTCGATCCCGCGCAGTTCGGCGACGACCCGCGGCTGCACCGCTTCGACGAGCTCGTGGCCGAGCCCGCCGACGCGGCGCCCGACGTGCCGATCGACGAGGACGACTACGCGGTGATCTTCTACACGAGCGGCACGACCGGCCGACCGAAGGGCGCGATCAGCACCCACCGCAGCATGATCGCCAACCTCCAGAACACGCTCTACAACGGCGTGGCCGGCGCGATGGTCGGCGGCGGCGCGCTCCCGCAGGGCGGGGGGCAGACGGTCGCGCTGTTCACCTCGCCGTTGTTCCACGTCTCCGGCTGCCACTCGACGCTCGTCGTCGGGCTGCTCGCCGGTTTGAAGCTCGTGATGATCGAGGGGCGCTTCGAGCCGCAGAAGGCGCTCGAGCTCATCCAGGACCACGGTGTGTCGCTGTGGGCGACCGTGCCGACGATGGTGTGGCGCGTGTGCGAGTACCCGGGCCGCCACGACTACGACACGTCGAGCGTGGTGAGCGTCGCGTTCGGTGGCTCGCCGTCGGCGGACGAGTTGCAGCGCAAGGTGCGCGAGACGTTCCCGAACGTGCGCACGACCACGAACGCGTACGGCCTCACCGAGTCGTCGTCGGTGGCGACGGCGATCTCCGGGCAGGACGCCATCGACAAGCCCACCTCGGTCGGTCCGCCGGTGCCCACGATGGAGATCAAGATCCGCGACGCCGAGGGCAACGAGGTACCGATGGGACAGACCGGCGAGGTCACGATGTACGGCCCGTTGATCATGGCCGGCTACTGGAACAAGCCGGAGGCGACCGACGAGACGGTGCGCGACGGATGGCTCTACACCGGTGACATCGGCTACGTCGACGAGGACGGCTTCCTGTACATCACCGACCGCAAGAAGGACATGATCATCCGCGGCGGCGAGAACATCTACTGCGTCGAGATCGAGAACCGTCTCGTCGAGCACCCCGCGATCGCCGACGCGGCGGTGATCGGCGTGCCCCATCCCGAGCTCGGTGAAGAGGTGAAGGCGGTCGTGCAGGTCGAGCCGGGCATGTCGATCAGCGAGGACGAGGTGCGGTCGTGGGTGGCGGAGGCGCTCGCCAACTTCAAGGTGCCCGCCTACGTGGAGATCCGCAATGACAAGCTCCCGCGCAACGCGTCGGGCAAGCTGCTGAAGAACGTGCTGCGCGGCGAGGGTGAGGTGTCATTCGCGGAGACGATGTAGCGCAGGCGCGGTTGGACCCGCGGTGGACCCGCATCGCCGTCGCGGGGCTGGCGGCGCTGCTCGTCGCCTTCGTGGTCACACTCGCCACCGGCTCGGGCGCGAAGACGGCCGCCGGGCGCATCGGGGGTGACTTCCCCGCGTTCTACGCGGCGGGCACGATCGCGTCGCACGGCGACGTCGAGAAGGTCTTCGACGCCGAGCGGCTCGAGGCCCAGGAGCGCGACCTCGGCGTGACCGGCGGGTACATCGCGTTCCCGTACCCGCCGTACGTCGCCGAGCTCTACCGCCCGTTCGCGGCGCTGCCGTACCGCGTCGCCTACGCGCTGCACACGTTGCTGATGGTCGCGGCGTTGGTCGCGGGCATCTGGCTGCTGCGCCCGCTCGTGCCGTCGCTCGCTCGCAACCCGCTCGTGCTCGGGGCCGCGGTGGCGTTGTGCTTCCCGATGCTGCGGGCGCTGACCGGCGGGCAGAACACGCCACTCACGTTCCTGTTGCTGGTGGCGTCGTGGCGGCTGCTCGCACGGCACCCCTACCTGGCCGGCGTGGTCCTCGGGTTGCTGCTGTTCAAGCCGCAGGCGGCGGTGCTCGTCGTCGTGCTGCACGCGCTGTGGCGGCGGTGGCGTGTCGTCGCCGGGTTCGCCGCCGCGGGCGCGGCGACGTGGGCGGTGAACGCCGCGTTCGCGGGCGCGGGGTGGCTCGGTCGCTGGCAACACGTGATCACCGACTACGCGAAGCTCGAGGCGAAGTTCAACGCGACGAACGCCATCTCGTTCCCGAGCGTCGCGGACACGATCTTCGGCTACGGCACGACGGCGTCACACGTCGTCGGGTACGCGCTCGCGCTCGCCGCCTTCGTCGTCGTCGTGTGGTGCTGGCGGCGCGGTGACGCAACGGTGCAACTGGCGGCCGTGTCCGCCGGCGTCCTCCTCGTCTCGCTGCACACCGTGTACTACGACGCCGGCGTGGCCGCGGTCGCCGCGCTCGTGCTCTACGACCGCGGAGGCCGCGCGGGACGGCGTGCCGCCGCGGTCCTGTGGGTGGCGTCGTTCGTGCACGTGCTGGCGGACGCGGCGCGCTTCGACCCGCTCGTCCTCGTCGTCACCGCCGCCCTCGGAGGAGTGGTTGTCGTCGCGCGTCGGGCGACCAGACGTCGCCGCCGCGCTGCTCCCTGGCGGTCGCTCGGCCACCGGCGTCGGCGACTAGATGTCGGCGCCACCGCTGATCTCGGTGACGGACTGCTTGCCGCCGGAGATCCACGGCATCATCGCCCGTAGCTCCTTGCCGACCTTCTCCACGGGGTGCTGCGCGCCCTTCTCGAGCAGTTCGTGGAAGCGCGTGCGACCGCCACGCGACTCGGCGATCCACTCCTCGGCGAAGCGGCCGTCCTGGATCTCGTCGAGGATGCGACGCATCTCCGCGCGCGTCTCGTCGGTGATGATGCGCGGGCCACGGGTCACGTCGCCGTACTTCGCGGTGTCGGAGATCGAGTAGCGCATCCCCGAGATGCCTTCCTCGTACATCAGGTCGACGATGAGCTTGAGCTCGTGCAGGCACTCGAAGTACGCGGACTCGGGCTGGTAGCCCGCGTTCACCAACGTCTCGAACCCGGACTGCACGAGCGCGGTCAACCCGCCGCACAGCACGACCTGCTCGCCGAACAGATCGGTCTCGGTCTCCTCCGAGAACGTCGTCTCGAGCACCCCCGCGCGCGTGCCACCGATGGCGTCCGCGTACGAGAGCGCGAGCTCCTTGGCCTTGCCGCTGGCGTCCTGCGCGACCGCGATGAGGCAGGGCACGCCGCCACCTTCGGTGTACGTCCGGCGCACGAGGTGTCCCGGTCCCTTCGGTGCGACCATCGCGACGTCGACGTCGGGCGCGGGCTTGATCTGCTCGAAGCGGATGTTGAAGCCGTGCGCGAAGAAGAGCGCGTCACCGCCGTTGAGGTTCGGCGCGATCTGCTGCTCGTACACGTCGCGCTGCTCGGTGTCGGGGAGCAGGATCATGACGAGGTCGGCCTCGGCGGCGGCCTGGTCGATGGGGACCACGCGCAGCCCGGCGGACTCCGCCTTCGCCTTCGACGACGAGCCCTCGCGCAGCGCGACGCGCACGTCGACACCGGAGTCCTTCAGGTTGAGCGCGTGGGCGTGGCCCTGCGACCCGTACCCGACGATCGCCACCTTGCGGGACGCCACGAGCGCCGAGTCGGCGTCCTTCTCGTAGTACACGTTCGCCATCTCGTTGCCTTTCTAGGAGACCTTCGCGATGCGAGCGCGCGGTGCCGAGCGCTCGAGCCTCGGGAGCGCCACCCGCCCCGTCCTCTGGAGCTCCACGATCCCATACGGGCGGAGGAGCTCTTCAACGTCGTCCACCTTGTCGGGCGCGCCCTCGATGGAGATCGTGAGCGCGTCGTGGCCGACGGCGAGGATGCGACCGCCGAAGACCTGCACCAGCTCGATGATCTGGCCACGGATCTCGGGGCCGGCGGACACCGTCACGAGCAGCAGTTCCCGCTCGACGGACTCACGCGGGTCCAGCTCGGTGATCTTCACCACGTGGATCAGCTTGAAGAGCTGCTTCACCATCTGCTCGAGCGGCGCGGACTCCACGTCGACGACGATCGTGAGCCGGCTGAAGCGCTCGTCCTCCGTCGGCGCGACGGCCAGGGAGAAGATGTTGTAGCCCCGCCGGGCGAACAGGCCTGCGACGCGCGCCAGCACGCCGGGCTTGTTCTCCACGAGCACGGACAGGATGTGGTGCCGGTAGCCGTCGCTCATTGCACGACTTCCCGGTGCGACTGGAACGTGATGATCTCGTCGTTCGACGCGCCCGCGGGCACCATCGGGAACACCTTCTCGCGCGAATCGGTGCGGAACTCGATCACGACCGGACGGTCGTCGATGTCGTTCGCCTTGTCGATGGCGGGCTGCACCTCCTCCGGTGACTCCACACGGATGCCGATGCAACCCATGGCCTCCGCCCACATCTTGTAGTCGGGCAGGTCCGGCGACAGGTACACCTCGCTGTAGCGCTCCTCGTAGAACATCTCCTGCCACTGGCGCACCATGCCGAGGTACGCGTTGTTGAGGATGGCCACCTTGATCGGGATGCGCTCGGTCGACGCGGTGACGAGCTCCTGGGCGGTCATCTGGAAGCAACCGTCGCCGTCGACGGCCCACACCATGCGATCGGGGCGGCCGACCTTGGCGCCGATGGCGGCAGGCACGGCGAAGCCCATCGTGCCGAGGCCACCGGAGTTCACCCACGTGTACGGATGGTTGAACTTCCAGTACTGCGACGCCCACATCTGGTGCTGACCGACGCCCGACACGACGATCGTGTCGTCGGGCGTGGTCTCCCGCAGCTGCTCGAGCACGAACTGCGGCTTCAACGCGTCGCCGGGCTCGGACTGCTCGTACGTGAGCGGGAACTTCTCCTGCCAACCCGAGATCGTCGACTTCCAGGCGCTGCGATCCGGCTGCGCCTCGCGGCCCCCGAGGTCGCGCACGGCACGCACGAGCTCCTCGATCACGAGCCGGCAGTCACCGACGATCGGCACGTCGGGCCGGCGCACCTTGCCGAGCTCGGCGGGGTCGATGTCGACGTGGATGATCTTGGCGTGGGGGGCGAACGTGGGCACCTTGCCGGTGACTCGGTCGTCGAAGCGTGAGCCGAGCGCGATCAGGAGATCGGACTCCTGCATTGCCGTCACCGCGGTGTAGTTGCCGTGCATGCCCGGCATGCCCAGGCACAGCGGATGGTCGTCGGGGAACGCACCGCGGGCCATCAACGTCGTGACGACGGGGATGTCGCACAGCTCGGCCAGCGCCCGCAACGCCTCGGCGGCGCGGGCCTTGAGGATGCCGCCGCCGGCGTAGATCACCGGCCGCGTCGACTGGAGGATGAGCTCCGCGGCGTCCTTGATCTTGCGGGGGTGGCCCTTCGTCGTCGGCTTGTACCCCGGCAGACCGGCGGCCACCTCGTCGTCCGAGGGCCAGTACCAGTCGAGCGTCGAGCGGGGGTTCTTCGGATCGACGATGTCCTTCGGGATGTCGAGCAGCACCGGCCCGGGGCGGCCCGTGGTGGCGATGTGGAACGCCTCCCGCACGGCACGGGGGATGTCCGCGGCGTCGGTCACGAGCTCGTTGTGCTTCGTGACCGAGCGGGTGATGCCGACCGTGTCGCACTCCTGGAAGGCGTCGGTGCCGATCGACGGCGTGCCGACCTGCCCGGTGATGACGACCATGGGGATGGAGTCCATGTACGCGTCGCACAGCGGCGTGACGATGTTCGTGGCGGCCGGACCGCTCGTCACCATCGCCACGCCGGGCCTGCCCGTGGCGTGGGCGAAGCCCTCGGCCATGTGGCCCGCACCCTGCTCGTGGCGCACGAGGATGTGGCGGATCGGCGAGTCGATGATCGGGTCGTACACGGGGAGGATGGCGCCTCCCGGCAGTCCGAAGATGACCTCGACGCCCTCCATCTCGAGCGCCTTGATGAGGGCATGTCCTCCGTTGGTCTGCGGCATTGCAGGGCTCCAGTCGGTTCCGAAAACGACGACGACCTCCCGGCTGGGAGGTCGTGGGTGCGCACGCGCGGGTGGAGAGCGTGCGCTAGGTCACTACGAGGATGCTGCGGGTCGGCGCGGACATCGGGGGCATGATGCCATCACCCCGGCCCGCCCGGCAACCCGATGGCACGCCGCGGGGCCCCGGGCATCGCATCATCGGATGCTTCACCCGGACCACGTCCGGGAAGTAGGGTGCCGGCACACGCCGATGCGGACGGGGGTCTCGGGAAGGAAACGCCCGGTCCGGCGCCGAATGTGCACCACAACAGACGTGTCATTGGGGGAGAGTGCCCGTGCGTACCACCAGTTCCGCCATCGGTCGAGCGCTTGCAGGAGTCTTCCTCGCCGCCGTTCTCGTCCTGACCATGGCGGGCGTCGCCAGCGCCCAGTCGGCGCCGAGCAGCCCGAGTAGCCCCAGCAGCCCGAGTGGCCCCAGCGGTTCCGGGGGCGGCGCGGGCGGTGGTGGCGGCGGCGTCGCCGGCACCCAGTTCGCGACGACGTCCGGGGGTCGCTCGACGGGCAACACCGGCGCCAACCTGTGGATCCCGCTCGCCGTCGGCGGCGGCACGCTGGTGATCGCGCTCGGCACGCGGAAGCTGCTCCGGTCGAGCCCGACCTGACGCACCGCATCCGCACGCGCCGCTGACACGTTCCGCGCTGGGGAACGCACCACCTCGTCGCAACACCTTCCGGCGTCGGCACCCGATCGTCGCCTGGTCGCTGGCCGCGCTCGGTGCGGCCGTCCTGCTCGTCGTCGTCCTCGCCGTCGTCGACCTGCTGCGCATCCGCGCCGACGTCAACGACGGCCAGTCGGCGTTGACGTCCCTCGACCTCCGCACCGTCGACGACTCGGGCGGTGTGCGCGCCCTCGCCGCCGGCGCCCGCCACGACCTGCAACGGGCCGACCACCTCGCCCACCACAGCCCCTGGCTGTCGATGCTGTCCGAGGTGCCCGTCGTCGGCCGCCAGGTCGACGAGGTGCGCGCCCTCACGTCGGCCGGTGTCCGCATCGGCGACCTCGTCGCCGGCACCGCCGACCGGGTGCAGACCGCCCTCGACAACGGGTCGACCGCCGGTCCACCCGGCCGGGTGCCGATGGTCGATGCCGTCATCGCCGCCGCCGGTGACCTGCGCACGCAACTGCGCACGATCTCGGTTCCCTCGCGCTCGTGGTTGCTGCCGCCGCTGACGCACGCCCGCCAGGAGCTCGTGCGCAAGCTGGCCGACGCCGACCGGCAACTCGGCGAGGGCGATCAACGGCTGCGCGCCGCCCGCTCCCTGCTCGCCGGTCCCCGCCGGTTGCTCATCCTCGGCGGCAACAACGCGGAGATGCGGGCGGCCGGCATCGCGACGACGGCCGGGGTCGGCACGATCGACAACGGGTCGATCGAGGTCGGCGACTTCGTCCCCACCCCGGTCGTGAACCTCCCCTACCCCGGCGTGCCCATCCCCGACGACTGGCACGCGCTGTACGAGTGGCTCGGCCCCGGGCAGGGCTACGAGTCGACGCTCATGTCCCCCGACTTCCCGACGGTCGCGCAGGTGTCGCTCGACATCTCGCAGCACAACGTCGTGGGCAACGTCGACGGTGTCGTGTACGTCGACGCCGTCGCGCTGCAATCGCTGCTGCAACTCATCGGACCGGTGACCGTCGACGGCGAGGAGTACGACGGCACCAACGCGACGCGCAAGCTGTTGAACGAGAACTACCTGCGGTTCCCGAACGAGTCGGACTCGCCGGAGCGCCGCGAGGCGCAGAGCAAGGTGGCGAAGGCGGTGTTCGACGCGCTCGAGCACCGGTCGTTCCCGTTCACCAAGCTCGCCGCGCAGTTGCAGGACCTCGGCCTGTCGCGCCACGTCATGGCATGGTCGTCACATCCCGACGAGCAGGAGCTGTTCCACGCCGTCGGCGCGGACGGATCGCTCGAGCCGCACGACCTCCTCATCGCGTCGCAGAACCTCAACGCCAGCAAGCTCGACTACTACGTCACGATGTCGGTCGCGGGGACGGTGCAGGACGCGGGCGATCACCGCAACGTGGACCTCGCCGTCACGCTGACGAACCCGAAGCACTACACGGGCGCGTTCTACATCGAGGGCGGCGGGTTCTACGCGAACCCGGGCGAGTACGCGACGTTCCTCGTCACCTACCTGCCGAAGGAGGCGTACGACGTCGGGTCGCCCGATCCCGGCATCGGCCGCCACGGTCCGGACGGTCCGCTGAACGCGTACTCGACGGTGTTCCGCGTGCCCGAAGGGACGTCGCGCACGTTCCACATCGAGTTCTCGCTGCCGAACCACGTGTCGACGGTGCGCATCATGCCGTCGGGACGGTTGGCGTTCGTCCCGTACACCTTCGACGGCTACGAGACGAACGACTCGTTCCCCAACCCGCTCGACCTCGCGTCGGTGGCCCGGCCCGAGCACGTCGCCGACTGGTGGCTCGTGTTCGGGTTGCTGCTGTTCGGCATCGGGGCGGCCGTGGCCGGTGACGCACGGGGGCGGTTGACGGTGGCGGGCGGGCGCAACGCCCGCGTCGACTTCGAGATCGGCTGGTGGATCACGATCGTGGGACTCGCCATGATCGCGATCCAGTTCGCCCTGTTCGCCTCGACCGCCTCGTTCTGACGGTGAAAACCGGCGCGAAACGCCGGAAAGAACCGCACAAACGGAAGGGGGGACGCGTCAGGCTTCGGTGATCGCGCCCCGTTCGGCGCCTTGCGCGAGGCGGGCGTACTTGGCGAGGACGCCGCTCGTGTAGCGGGGCTCCGGCAACTTCCAGTCGGCCTTGCGGCGGGCGAGCACGTCGGCAGGGACGTCGAGGTCGATGGTGTTGGCGGTGACGTCGATGACCACACGATCACCGTCCTGCACGAACGCGATCGGTCCGCCGTCGACGGCCTCGGGCGCGACGTGGCCCACGCAGAAGCCGTGCGTGCCACCGGAGAAGCGCCCGTCGGTCACGAGCGCGCAGTCACCGCCGCGGCCCGCGCCCTTCATCGCGCCGGTGACGGCGAGCATCTCGCGCATGCCCGGACCGCCCTTCGGTCCCTCGTAGCGGATGACGACGACCTCACCGGGCCGGATGGAGCCGGCCAGGATGGCGTCCATCGCCCCGTCCTCGCCGTCGAAGACGCGCGCCGGACCGTCGAACCGCTCGAAGTCGATGCCGGCCACCTTCACGACAGCACCGTTGGGCGCGAGCGACCCGCGCAGCACGGCGATGCCGCCGCGGGGGTGCAGCGGCTTGTCGAGTCCGGTGACGACCTGGCCGTCCGGCTCGGGCGGGTCGATGGCGGCGAGGTTCTCGGCCAACGACTTGCCGGTGACCGTCAACGCATCACCGTGCAGCAGTCCCGCGTCGAGCAGATGGCGCATCACCATCGGGACGCCACCGACGCGGTCGAGATCGACCATGTGGTACTTGCCGTGTGGCTTGGTGTCGGCGATGTGCGGCACGCGCGCGGCGACCTTGTTGAAGTCGTCGAGGTCGAGCTCGACACGCGCTTCGTTGGCGATGGCGAGCAGGTGCAGCACCGCGTTGGTGGAACCGCCGAGCGCCATGACGACGGCGATGGCGTTCTCGAACGCCTCCTTCGTCATGATCTGGCGCGGCCGGATGCCGAGCTCCAACAGGTTGAGCACGGCTTGTCCGGACTCGAACGCGAACTCGTCGCGGCGCGGATCGGGCGCGGGCGCCGACGACGAACCTGGTAGTGACATCCCCAACGCCTCCGCCACCGACGCCATCGTGTTGGCGGTGAACATGCCGGCGCAGCTGCCCTCGCTCGGGCAGGCGTTGCACTCGATGGCCTTCAATTCGTCGTCGTCGATCGTGCCCGCGGCATGGGCGCCGACCGCCTCGAAGACGCTGACGATGTCGAGCGCCTGCCCCTTGTAGTGACCCGGCAGGATCGTGCCGCCGTACAGGAACACCGACGGCAGGTTGATGCGGGCGGCCGCCATCAACATCCCGGGCAGGCTCTTGTCGCAACCGGCGAACGTCACCATCCCGTCGAAGCGCTCGGCGTGCATGACGGTCTCGACGGAGTCGGCGATGACCTCACGCGACACGAGCGAGGCGCGCATGCCCTCGTGGCCCATCGAGATCCCGTCGGACACGGCGATCGTCGTGAACTCGATCGGGTACCCACCGGCGGCGCGCACGCCTTCCTTCGCCTTCTTCGCCAGACGGTCGAGCGGCAGGTTGCACGGCGTGACCTCGTTCCACGACGACACGACGCCGATCTGCGAACGGTCCCAGTCGTCGTCGGTCATGCCGATGGCGCGCAACATGGCGCGGGCGGGCGCGCGCTCGTAGCCGTCGGTGACCTCGTAGCTGCGGGGCTTCATGGGATCGGTGCCGCTCATGGCGGGCCAGGCTAGGTGCCGGGTGCCTCGGTGATGACACCGAGTTCGGGCTCGGCGAGCACCACACGGCCGCCGGCCCCCTCGTCGTGACCGCTGCCCTCGTCGTCCTCTGCCGGCGCCGGCAGTGTGCGCAGCGACGGGACCGGCGAGCGCACGAGCCACAGGAACGCCGTCGCCTGCCCGACGGCGGCGATCCACAACGTGGCCCGGATGCCGGCGAGCGCGCCGAGCGCGCCGCCGAGGAAGCCCCCGAGCGGGAGCGCGCCCCACACCACGAAGCGCACGCTCGCGTTCATGCGGCCCAGCAGCCGCGGTGGGCACACCGCTTGGCGCATGCTCACCTGGTTGACGTTGTAGATCACGCCCGTGCCGGCGACCGCCGCTTGCCCGAACGCGAGCAGGGGTCCGGCCAGGCGTCCGGTGGCCACGGCGAAGCAGAACGGACCGACGCCGCCGAGCGCGATCGACCACACGATGGCGCGGCCGACGCCGAAGCGCCGCGCCAACGAAGGTCCCGCGACGGAGCCGGCAACCGCGCCCACGCCACCGACGGCGAACACGATGCCGATGGCGGTCCCGTCGAAGCCCAGCACACGCGTCATCAGCAGCAGGAGGACGGCCATCGTCGCACCGGAGAAGAGGTTGGACGTCGCCGTGCACGCGGTGACGGCGCGGATCCGGGTGTCGCGAGCGACGAAGTGGAGCCCGTCACGGATGTCGGCGACGAGGGTGGCGTGCTCGTGACGCACGGGCCGCTCGCTCGGCCTGCGGATGGCCACGATGCACACGAGCGAGATGCCGTAGCTGACGGCATCGGCCACCACCGCGGTCGTCGCACCGACGGCGCCGATGAGCGCGCCACCGAGGCCCGGTCCGACGACGTGGGCCGACGACTCGCTCGCCGCCAGCTTGGCGTTGCCGTCGACGAGCTGGTCGCGGTGCACGAGCTCGGGGAGGTACGACTGGTACGCGACATCGAAGAACACGGTGAAGACGCCCGTCACGAACGCGACGACGAAGAGATGGGCGAGCGTGACGGACGCGATGGCGGACGCGACCGGGATCGACGCGAGCGCGAGCAGCCGTCCGCCGTCCGCCACGATGAGCACCCGCCGGCGGCGGAGGCGGTCGACCCACGCGCCGGCAGGGAGTCCGACGAGGAGGAACGGCAACGTCTCCATCGCGGTCAACGTGCCGACGGTGAATGTCGACGCGTGGAGCACCTGGATGGCGATCAGGGGGACGGCGAGGACGCTGACCTCGGTGCCGACGCGGCTGACCGTCTGTCCCGCCCACAGCAGATCGAAGTCACGGTGTCGCCACAGCGACGCCCTCATCCTCCCCCTCCCCGTTCTGCCGGTGAAAACCGGCGCAACGCGCCGGAAAGAACCGCACAAACGCCGGACGACCGTCAGAAGCCGGTGTTGCAGTACGGCAGCGGGGTGGTGGCGAACAGGGTGTCGGCGCGGGCCACCGCTTCGGCGGACCCCGACACGCGGCCCGCGGCCGCCAGGGCCGAGCACTTCACGCCGCCGAGGTACAGGCTGCCGAGCGACGACGCCGGCATGGTGAGGTCGGCGTCGACGGTGCTGTCGACGGCGATGCACTGCGCGCCGCTCGGCGCGGCGTCGAGGCGGAAGCGTCCCGCGGCGGCACCGTCCGGACGGAAGTCGTCGACCACCTCGAGCACGAGCGATCCTTCGCTCGCGTACCGCCGTGCCGCGAGCGCGCCCCGCGTGTCCACGATGCGCGCCCACAGGAAGTCGTTCACGTGCACGATGCGATAGGCGCGGTGATCCGCCAGCAACCACGGCAGCACGCTGTCGAGCGGTTGCTCGTTGGCGTCGAGCGACGCCGCCAGGTCGAGGTCGAGCACGAACCGCCACAGCGCTGCCTCCACCGCGGGATCCGTGGCGATCAACTCGGTCACCACGGTGGTGTTGGCGCCCTCCGCCTTGCCGCTCCGGACGCGGTACCAGACGTACCCGTCGGCCACACCGGCGTCGTTCTCGTGCACCACCGTGTACGCCGACGACGCACCCTCGCGATGCCACTCGCGGTCGAGGAGGAAGTGCTTCCACTTCCCCTCGTGGCGGTCGATGGCGCCGTTGCGGGCCCGTCGCCACGCGTCGTACACCGGCGGCAGCACCTTCGCCCGCTCGTCGCCCCACACGTACCGCATGCGGCCGCCGGCCTCGGGCACGTGCGCGAACGCGCTGCGGCTGGTCGGCACCTTCGCCCATGCGGCCTGCGTGGCGAGCCCGTAGCCGAACCGTCCGTAGATCACCGCCTCCGACGCAGTGAGGATCGCCACGGACTCGCCGCGCGACGCGATGTCGTCGAGCTGGTGACGCATCATCGACGTCAGGACACCCTGACGGCGATGGGACGGCAGGCACCCGACCCACGTGACACCCGCGACCGGCATGTGCGTCAGCCCGGGCAACGTGAGCTCGAAGCTGTACGCGCCCGCCCCCGCGATGAACTGCCCGTTGTCGCGCACACCGATCATGCGGTCGTACTCGACCGTCAACCGCTCGTCTTCGATCTTCTCGTCGGTGGCGGGTTCGCCGAACGCCGTCGACACGACCCGGTGCAGGTCGCCGAGTTCGTCTTCGCCGATGGACGCGATCTCGTATGCCACGGAGCGCGTGTCTACCCCGCGGCCGCGGCCTTGCGCTCCTGCAATAGGACGTTGACGGCCTTTCCGTCCGCCTGCCCGCTCGTCGCCTTCATCACCTGACCGGTGAGGAAGCCGCCCGCCTTGCCGTCGCCGGCCACGAAGCGCTGCCACACGTCGTCGTTGGCGGCGATCACCTCGTCGACGACGGATGCCAGCGCACCGGTGTCCATCGCCTCGAAGCCCTTCTCGGCGGCAACGGCAGCGGGATCGGTTGCCCCGCCCACGAGCTCGGCGAGCACGACCTTGGCCTGCGACGCGGTGAGGGCGCCCTCGACCTCCATGCGGGTGAGCGCGGCGAGCGCGGCGGGATCGACGCCGGCGGCGCCGTCGACCGCCAGGTTGTGCTCCACGTGGTTGAGCACGCGGGCGGGATCGCCGCCGGCCGCGATCGCGGCGGTGGCGAGCTCGTCGAGCCCGCGGCCCACCGCGAGCGCGACCGCGCTGCTCGTGGCGTCGACGCCCGCGGCCGACGCCAGCGCGCCGCGACGGTCGGCGGGCAACGGCGGGAGACCGGCACGGATGCGCGCGACCCACTCGTCGTCGGGGGCCAGCGGCACGAGGTCTGGCTCCGGGAAGTACCGGTAGTCCTCGGCCTCCTCCTTGTTGCGGCCGGGACGCGTGCGGCCGGCTGCTTCGTCCCAGTGCCGCGTCTCCTGCACGACGCGCTCGCCGCGCCCGATCAGCTCGACCTGGCGGCGGGCCTCGTACTCGATGGCGCGACCGAGCGAGCGCAACGAGTTGAGGTTCTTGATCTCGCAACGCGTCCCGAACGCGGTGTCACCGGCGCGCCGCACCGACACGTTGGCGTCGACGCGCATCGAGCCCTCCTCCATGCGCGCGTCGGACGCGTCGGTGGCGAGGAGGATGTCGCGCAACTCGCCGACGTACTCGCGCGCCTGCTCCGCGCCACGCAGGTCGGGACGGCTCACGATCTCGACGAGCGGGACCCCGGCGCGGTTGTAGTCGATGAGCGAGTACTCGGCGCCGTGGATGCGACCGTCGCCGCCGACGTGGGTGTTCTTGCCGGTGTCCTCCTCGATGTGGGCGCGCTCGATGCCGACGCGCAGCCCGCTCGGCAGGTCGAGGTGACCGTCGACGTTCGTCGGCAGGTCGTACTGCGACACCTGGTAGTCCTTCGGCATGTCCGGATAGAAGTAGTTCTTGCGGGCGAACACGCCGTACTCGGCCCGGCAGTGCAGCGCCTGACCGAGGCGCAGCGCCAGCTCGACGGCTTGCTCGTTGAGCACCGGCAACGACCCCGGCAACCCGAGGCACACCGGGCAGATGTTCGTGTTCGGTTCGTCACCGAACACGTTGGGGCAGCCGCAGAACAGCTTCGTCCTCGTCGCCAGCTCGCAGTGCACCTCGAGCCCGATGACGATCTCCCAACCGTCGAGCGCGTCGTCGCTCACGTCGCTTCCTCCCGTAGCTGCGTGCGCAGCACGTACTTCTGGACCTTGCCGGACGCGGTGCGCGGGAAGTCGTCGACCTCCCTGATCTCCTCCGGCCACTTCTGCTTGGCGAGACCGGCCTCCGCCATCGCCGCCTGCACGTCCGCCAGCGACGGCGCGCGCCCCCGCACGAACGCGCACGCGTGCTCGCCGAGGCGGGCGTCGGGCGCGGCCACGACCGCGCACTCGAGCACGCCGTCGATGTGCAGCAGCACGTTCTCCACCTCGACGGCGCTGATGTTCTCGCCGCCCCGGATGATGATGTCCTTCTTGCGATCGGTGATGGTGAGCCAGCCGTCGCCGTCGAGCACGCCGACGTCCTCCGTGCGGTACCACCCGTCCTCGAACGCGTTCGCGGTCAAGGCCGGGTCGGTGTAGCCGGCGAAGCAGTCCGGGCCGCGGCTGAAGATCTCGCCGTCGTCGTCGAGACGGATCTCGACGCCGGCGAGTGGATGCCCGTCGGTGCGCGCCTTCTTGTCGAACGGGTCGTCGTGCGACGCGCCGGTGATCGAGGGGTGCTCGGTCGAGCCGTACATGCGCACGATCGAGATCCCGAGGTCGGCAGCACGGTCCGCCACCGCCATCGGCACGCTGGCGCCGCCCATCCCGACGAACTGCATCAGCGGCAGGTGCACGTCGGGATCGAAGTCGGGGTGGTCGAGCAACGACAGGAGGAAGAACGTCGCGCCGCCGCCCGACGTGAGCCCCTCGGCGGCCATGTGCCGCAGCACGGCGCCGGGGTCCCACACGTCGACGAGGTGGATGGGCTTGCCCTGCACGGCGGGGATGAGGAGCGCGGCGAGCATGCCGATGCCGTGGCCGACCGGCGCGCCGGTGATCGGCGGGGGCGCCTTCGCCGGCTGCATGCTGCCGAGCTGGCGCACCTCGAAGCCGATCGTGCGGTGCGTGTGGATCACGCCCTTCGGGTCCGACGTCGTGCCCGACGTGTACGCGACGAGCGCGGGGCTCGACGGGTCGACGGACACGGGCGCGTCGAGCGGCTCGCCGTACCAGGCGTCGATCGGTTCGAAGCCGGCGGGATCGTCGCCGACCACGGCGACGAGGTCCGGCAACGGCGCACCACAGTCGAGCAACGTCGACGTGCCTCGCGCGGGTCCGAACGCGTCGAACGTGACGAACGCCTTCGGCGGCGTCCGGCGCAGGATGTAGCCGAGCTCCTTCGTGCCGTAGAAGTGCACGACCGGCATGATCACCGCGCCGAGGAACGTGGCCGCGTAGAAGACATGGGCCGCCTCGACCCAGTTCGGCAACTGGAAGCCGACGACGTCGCCGGCACCGACACCGCGCTCGCGCAGACCGGCAGCGAGCGAGAGCGCGTCGCGCAGGACCTCGGCGTGGGTCACCCGCGCGGGACGGACCGCGGAGCGCACGACGAACGGTTGGTCGCCGTCGATGCGCAGCCCGCGGTGCAACAGCGCGCCCAGCGTGTCGTCGGTCCACCACCCGTTCGCGATCCACGTGCGGGCGAGGTCGTCGTCGACGTGCCGCAGCGCCCAGTCGATGCTCATCCCGCCGCTGCTTCGAGCGCCGCCGCGGCGCGCAGCATCGTCGCCTCCGCCAACGCCGGCGCGAGCACCTGCACGCCGACAGGGAGCCCGTCGTCACCGCGACCGAACGGCACGGACACGGCCGGGTGCCCCGCGAGGTTCGACGGGATCGTGAACACGTCGTTGAGGTACATGGCGAGCGGGTCGGCCTTCGCACCGAACGCGAACGCCGTCGCCGGCGCCGTCGGCCCCAGCAACAGGTCGAACGACTCGTAGGCACGCTCGAAGTCGCGCAGGATCAGCGTGCGCACCCGTTGCGCCTTGCCGTAGTACGCGTCGTAGTAGCCCGCGGAGAGCGCGTACGTGCCGAGCATGATGCGCCGCTTGACCTCCGCACCGAATCCCGCGGTGCGCGTGCGGGCGTTCATCTCCGCTGTGGTGGGCGCGTCGACGCGCAACCCGTAGCGCACGCCGTCGTACCGGGCGAGGTTGCTCGACGCTTCCGCCGGCGCGATGAGGTAGTACGCCGACAGGCCGTAGATCGTCGAAGGCACCGAGGTCTCCTCGACCTTGGCGCCGGCGCGGTCGAGCGCGTCGGCCGCCTCGCGGACGCGTGCCGCCACGTCGGGGGCCAGGCCTTCCGCTTGCAGGAACTCGGTGACGACGCCGATGCGCAACCCGTCGATGCCGTCGTCGAGCGCCTTCGTGTGGTCCGGCGGCGCGACGGGGATCGACGTCGTATCGCGCGGGTCGTGGCCGGCGATCACGTCGAGGCTCGTCGCGGCGTCGGCCACCGTCGACGTGAACGGGCCGATCTGGTCGAGGCTCGACGCGAACGCGACCAACCCGTACCGCGACACGAGCCCGTACGTGGGCTTCACGCCGACCACACCACACAGCGCCGCCGGTTGGCGGATCGAACCGCCGGTGTCCGACCCGAACGACATCGCCGCGAACCCGGCCGCCACCGCGGCCGCGCTGCCACCACTCGACCCACCGGGCACACGCGAGGTGTCGTGCGGGTTGCGGGTCGGGCCGAACGCCGAGTTCTCCGTCGACGAGCCCATGGCGAACTCGTCGAGGTTCGTCTTGCCGACCACGACCGCGCCCGCCGCTTCGAGGCGCTCGACGACGGTGGCGTCGTACGGCGGACGCCATCCCTCCAGGATCTTGGACGAGCACGTGGTCGGGATGCCGCGCGTGCAGAAGTTGTCCTTGAGCGCGATCGGCACACCGGCCAGCGGACCGGGGTCCTCACCGCGCGCGACCCGCGCGTCGATGTCGGCGGCACGGGCGCGCGCCTCGTCCGCCATGACGAGGTTGAAGGCGTGGATCTCCGCTTCGCGCTCGTCGATGCGGGCGAGGTGCTCGTCGAGGACGTCGCGCGCGCTGCGGTCGCCGGCGCGGACGTCGCGAGCGATGTCGTTGGCGCTCACGGTTCCTCGCCCAGGATCGGCGGGACGCGGAAGCGTCCGTCTTCGGCGGCGGGCGCCTGGCCGAGCACCTCGTCGCGGTCGAGCGTCGGGCGGACGTCGTCGTCGCGGAACACGTTGCGCAACGGGTACGGGTGTGCGGTCGGCGGCACGTCCGCGAGGTCGAGCGCCTCGACGTCGGCGGCGTGGTCGAGCACGGCCGCCAACTGCGACGTGAAGAGGTCCAGCTCGTCGTCGGTGAGCTCGAGGCGGGCCAGCTTGGCGACGTGGGCGACGTCGTCGCGGGAGAGAGACCCCATCCGCGTCAGGATGTCACGCGCTTCGCGAACGCCACCACGGCGTTCTCGATGTCGTCCTTGTCGTAGTCGAGGGTGGCGACGTGGTAGCTGCGGTCGAGCCACAGCCGCTCGACCGGTCCGCTGACGTGCTCGGCGAGGAAGTCGCTGTTCTCGGGCGGCACGACGTGGTCCTGGCGGCTCGTGATGATGAGCGACGGGCAACGGATGGCGCCGAGGTGCGGCTTCGTCGCCTCCTCGGCGTCGAGCAGCGACAGCAGCGGCTTCAACGGCGTCTTCTCGTACGCGTTCTCGAAGCTGTCGGGATCGGCGATGTCCGAGCCGATGCCGTCCATGTACTCCATGCCCGAGTCGAGCAGGGCCTGGACGCCCTCGCGCATGTCGGGCGGCAGCGTGACGGCGGCGTTGATGAACACGAGACCTGCGAGCTCGGGATGGCGGGTGCCGAGGTAGCCGGTCAGCGAACCGCCCATCGACAGCCCGACGACCACGACCTTGCCGGTCACGCGGGCCTCGAGCTTCGCGAGCGCGTCTTCCGCGGCGGCCGACCAGTCGGCCCAGCTCGTGGCGTTCATGTCCTCGACGCACGTGCCGTGGCCGGGCAACAACGGCAGTTCGACGGTGAAGCCGGCAGCGGCGAGCGCGTGCGCGACGCCGCGCATCGAGTTGCAGTGGCCGGTGAAGCCGTGCAGGACGAGCGCGCCGTCCGGTCCGCCGTCGATCGACTCCGGCTCGGCTCCCTGCATGATCGGTGCGCTCATCGTCGGGTGTCTCCGTCTACTTGTAGGGATCGTCGATGGCGGGCTCCTCCCACCAGTCGTCGGGGGCCGCCTCCCAGTCCGGGTCCTCGACGATGCAGTCGACCGGGCACACGGGCGGCAGGCACTTGCCGCAACCGGAGCACAGCTCGGGGATGATGATCACGTCGATGCCGTGGTTGAAGATCGCCCCGAACTGCGGCGGGCAGTGCCGGATGCACGTGTCGCAATTGATGCAGATCGACATGTCGATCTTCAGCGGCGGGTTCTGCCACTTCGGATTGCGCTCCCGGCTCACCAAGCGCTCGGGTCTCGTGCCCGCTGCCATCTGCGCAACCCTACCGGTCGCGTCCCGCCACATTGACCGGGCGGTCAAGGAACGGCTGGACTATCGCCCGATGGCTGTCACAGCCGAGGAGCGGCGGCTCACGCCGCAGGGGCAGGAGCGCAAGCAGCAGCTGCTGGACTGCGCCGCCCGCCTGTTCGCGGAGCGGGGCTACGCCGACACGCGCGTGATCGACATCGTCCACGAGGCGGGCGTGGCCAAGGGCCTCTTCTACTGGTACTTCGAGAACAAGGAGCAGCTCTTCCGGGAGCTGGCCGACGAGATCCGCCAGCGCCTGCGACGCTCGCAGGCCGAGGCCATCGACGCCACCGCCGATCCCCTGACCCGCATCCGCCAGGGCGCCGAGGCGTCCGTGCGGTTCATGGCCATCAACGCGCCGTTCTTCACGCTGCTCGAGGTCGAGCACATCGAGCGCCAGTTCGTCGACGTGCTGCGGGCGGGCACCGAGGTGCACGTGGACGACGTCGCCGCGCTCGTGCGGGAGGGGATCGACGCCGGGCTCATCCGCGACGAGGACCCCGTGCTGCTCGCCCGTGGCGTGGTCGGCGTCGTCGGGATGTACAGCCACTTCCATCGCACCGGGCGCACCGACGTGCCCATCGGCGAGCTGGCGTCGTTCGTCGGACGCTTCGTCGTGCGCACGCTCGCCGCCGACGACGAGATCGCCCGTTCCGCGGCCGGCCGGGACCGCACCCGGCGCAGCGGTTAGTTTCCCCAAACCACCATCAACACCACTGGAGGAGTCCACGTGCCGTACAAGTTCCTGAGCGACGAGTGGGTCGCCGAAGCGAAGAAGATCCGCGAGGAGTTCCAGGGCCAGGGCACGCCACCGGCGCACGTGGTCCGCATGAACCAGGTCATCACCGACGTGCCGTTCGGCGAGGGCACCGTCAACGCCCACCTCGACACGTCGAACGGTGACGTCGAGCTCGACCTCGGTCACCTCGACAACCCCGACCTCACGGTGACGCTCGACTACGACACCGCGAAGGCGATCATCGTCGACCAGAACCCGCAGGCGGGCATGCAGGCCTTCATGGCCGGCAAGATCAAGGTGCAGGGCGACATGACCAAGCTCATGGCGATGCAGTCCGGCGCGCCCGATCCCACCGCCCAGCAGGTCGCCGAGCGCATCAAGGAGATCACGGAGTGATCTCCTTGCAGTCGAGCGACCGCTGACTGCTCGGCGAGTCGAACATCGAAGAAGGGCGCCCCTCGGGGCGCCCTTCTCGCGTCATCCGTAGAGCCGGCTGGGGCGGCTGCCTCATCGCGACGGCTGGGGAACGTCGCGTCCAGCAGGACCGCCCCAGCGGACCCTGCGGAACACTTCGCACTCTACACGTATCGCTACGTTCCGTGCGTGCGGGTCACGACCCGGCGGGGACCCAGTTCCCGTGGAAGCCGTACGGCACGCGCACAGGGAGGTGCACCGACGCCACGTCGTCCATCGTCGCCGCGTCGAGCACCCGCAGGTCGGTGGCGCCCCGGTCGCGGTCGTGCACGAAACCGATGAGCACGCCGTCGTCCTCGGCCGCGTCGGGCGCGCTCGGCACCATCACGAACTCGCCTGCGGCGCCGTTGCGGAACTCGCGGGTCTGCGTCGTGCCGGCAACGAGGTCGTGGCGCAGCAGCGCGTTCGCACCGAAGTCGAGGTGCTCGTCGGCGTCCTCGATCACGCCCACGCTGTAGCCGTACCGGTGGCGGCGACCGACGAGACGCTCGTCGACGCGCGGGAACTCCTGGCCACGGTCGTCGAGGCGTTCCTCGAGCACCTTCCCGCTCGTGAGGTCGACGGTCCAGCGGTCGAGCGTGGGACGACCCTCGTCGGGGCCGAGCTTGTTCTTGTCGAACATGCGGGGATGGCGCACGACGTCGACCACGACGCGGTCGCCGTCGTCGTAGGCGTTGAGCGGGTGGAACACGTAGCACTGCTCGACCTCGAACCACCGCACGTCGTCGGCGCCACCGTCACGCGGCAGCAGGCCGATGCGCGCCTGGTGATGCGGGTCCCACGCGTACGGGAACGACGTGCCCGCCATCGCCATGTCCATGTTGAACGTGACGGGCAGGTCGTAGATCACCGCGTACGTCTCGGTGAGCGACATGTCGTGGAGCATCGGGCTCGCGCTCAGCTCGACGTCGACGGCCTTGCGCACGTGCCCGGCGGCGTCGATCACGGAGTACTGCACCTTGTTGCCCCAGCCGAAGTAGTACGACACGGCGTGGAGCTCGCCCGTGCGCGGATCGCGCTTCGGGTGCGCGGTGTACCCGCCGGGCAACGTGCCGTCGAAGTCGCACACGCCGATCGTCTCGAGCTCGTCGGTGAGCTCGTAGGGCCGCGCCCCGGCCTCGACGATCGCGAACGTGCGCCCGGCGTGGCCGATCACGTTCGTGTTGGCGGCGAAGTCGAACCCGCCGTGCACCGGACCGCCCTTCCACTCCTCGCCGAGCGCGGCGGCGACGGCCTCGTTGCGCACCCACCGGTTCCGGTACCACGCCGCCTTGCCGTCGCGCAGCCGGAGCCCGTGCACCATCCCGTCGCCGGTGAACCAGTGGTAGGTGGCGGGATCGGCGGCGAGCGGGTTCGGACCGTTGCGCAGGTAACGGCCGTCGAGGAAGGCGGGCAACGTCCCCGAGACGGGGAGGTCGGTGACCGTGACCTCCTCCTGCACGGGCGCGTAGTTGCCTTCCAGGTACCGGTTGGAGGTCATGCTCCGGATCAGACCATGCTGCCCGCTCCCCCGTCAACGGGTCACCGGTCACACGGCGCCGGTGTGCCGCTCGGCCCCCCGGCCCCCGTCTCCCGTTTTCAGCGCGTGGGTGGTCACGCGACGGCCGCCCACGCGCTCAAAACACGTGGAGACGACGGCGTGCCGGTGGCGCTACAGGAGGTTCGGGAGCTCCTTGGCCAGCTCGTCGACCGTCCAGCGGTGGTCGATCTCGACGCCGTCACCCATCTGCCACGGCGTCATGCGCTTCACGGTGCCGCCCTGCACGAAGAACGTGCACCCGCTGAACGGGCAGTCCGCCGTCGACAGGTAGGCGACGACGGGCGACACGTTGGCGGGGTCCCAGATGTCGAACACGCTCGCGTCGGACGGCGGCTGCACCATCTCCCCGAGCCCCGGCGTCGCCTCGGTCAAGCGCGTGCGCGCCGCGGGGGCGATGCAGTTGACGCGCACGCCGTAGCGCCCCAGCTCCTGCGACACGATCCACGAGAACGCGCCGATGCCCGCCTTGGCCGCGCCGTAGTTCGACTGGCCGGGGTTGCCGAGCAGTCCCGACGTCGACGACGTGTTGACGACGTTCGCCTTCACCTCGTTGCCCGCCTTCGCCTGCTCGCGCCAGTACGCCGCCGCCCACCGCGTCGGCACGAAGTGACCCTTCAAGTGGACCTTGACGACGGCGTCCCACTCCTCCTCGGTCATGTTCACGAGGACGCGATCGCGCAGGATGCCCGCGTTGTTGACGAGCACGTCGAGACGGCCGAACGCCTCGATCGCGGTGTTGACGAGACGTTGCCCACCCTCCCAGTCGGCCACGTCGTCGCCGTTGGCGACGGCGTCACCACCGAGCTCACGGATCTCGCGCGCCACCTGTTCGGCGGCCGTCTCGTCGCTCCCCTGACCGTCGGGTGCACCACCGAGGTCGTTGACGACGACCTTCGCGCCCTCGGCAGCGAAGAGCAGCGCGTGCTCGCGGCCGATGCCACGACCCGCGCCCGTGATGATGGCGACGCGTCCGTCGAGTGAACCCATCCGGGCAGACTAGTGACGCGTGTCAGCCGCGCGTGATGAGCGTGACGGCAGTGCCCTTCGGCACCTGCGTGCCCGCCGCGGGGTCGGTACCGACCACGGTGCGCGCGGGATCGCCGCGCACGCCGGCGACGGTGAAGCCGGCCGCTCGCAGCTGCGCGGTGGCGTCGGCCACCGACTGGTTGGCGACATCGGGGATCGGCGTCATGCCCTTCGACACGACGACCTTCACCTTCGAGTCGCGCGGCACCTGCGTGCCCGCGCCCGGGTCGGTGCCGACGACCTGGCCCGCGGGGACGGTGTCGCTGAACTCGTCGTCCTCGACGGCGACGAGTTGCACCGCGGCCAGCGCCTGCTGCGCCTGGGCGAACGTCGAACCGGGCGGCAACGTCGGCACCGTGCGGGGCGCGGGACCGTCGGACACGACGAGGTTCACCGCGGATCCCTTCGCCAACTGGCCGCTCGTGGCGGGATCGACGGCCAGCACGGTGCCCGCCGCCGCCGACTCGTCGTGTTGCGGCGTCTGGGTGCCGACGGTCAGCGACGCCGCCTGCAACTCGGCTGTCACGTCGGCGATCGGCTTGCCCACGAGGTCGGTCGGCACGGCGACGAGCGTGTTCCCGAGCGACACCGTGATCGTGACCGTCTTGTCCTCGGCGAGCGACGTGTCGGCCGCGGGATCCTGGGCGATGACCTGTCCGGGCGCGGTGCCGTCCTGACGTCCGTCGACCTTGCGCACCTTCCAGTGGTTGGCGTCGATCTGTTGGCGGGCCTGCGCTTCGGTGAGCCCGACGAGCGTCGGCATGCGATGGGTGACGACGTGCAGGCGCGTCCACGCGAACGCACCACCGGCGAGCAGCGCGAGCACGGCCAGCACGACGACAACAGGGACGAGCCAACGCGCGCGACGGCGGGGTGCGACCGGTGGCGGGGGCGGCGTCTCGACGACGTCGCCGTCCGACTCGGGCGCGGGCACGACGACCTGGATGCGTGCCATCTCCGTCGGGTCCCGGTCGACGACGGTGATGTCGCCCACGACCGCGGTGGCGCCTGCCAGCGGCAGCGGCTCGGGGCGGGGCAGGTCCGGCGCAGCCGCCATCAGCGCGGCACCGAACTGGCTCGCGTCAGGACGTCCTGACGGATCGGGCAGGCCGGCGCGTTCGAGGATGTCACGCAGCGCGCCCATCTCCTCGGGCACGTCGACCGGAGTGTCGACTCGTCCCATCAACGTCGCGATCGTCGTGTCGGCCGTGAACGGCACGCGACCGGTGACGGACTCGATGAGCACGAGCGACAGCGAGTAGACGTCGCCCTTGCCGTCGACCAGTTGACCGCGCGCCTGTTCCGGGCAGGCGTAGCGCGCGGTGCCGACCATCGCACCGGCCGGCTCGGTCCACGCTGCTTCGGCGAGCGCGCGCGCCAGGCCGAAGTCGCCGACGCGCAGGCGTCCTTCGTCGCCGAAGAGGAGGTTGGCGGGTTTGATGTCACGGTGCACGAACCCGCGCGTGTGCGCGTAGTCGAGCGCGCGTGACGCCTCGAGCCCGACGAGCAGCGCCTGCGACAACGTGAGCCGCTTGCCGGTGTCGAGCATGGCGCGCAGGCTCCCGCCCGCCAGGTACTCCGTGACGAGGTACGGCTCGCCGTCGTCGTCGCCCCAGTCGTAGACGGCGAGGATGTTCGGGTGGTTGAGCGCGGCGGCCGCCTGCGCCTCGGCCTGGAAGCGGCGCAGGAACGACTCGTCGTCCGCCAGGCCCTGGTGGAGGACCTTGACCGCCACCCGCCGGCGCAGGCGGGTGTCGTCGGCCAGGAACACGAGCGCGGACGCACCCGTGCCGATCGGCGCGATCAACCGGTAGCGCCCGCTGAGCACCCGACCGACCTGGTCGGTCATCCGCGAGACGACCATCCGTTCGAGGGTATCGCCGGTGCCCTGGTGCGCCGGGGCACCGCCTGGGGCGGCGGCGGCGCGCCGTGCGAGGATGAGCCGATGCGTGAGGAGCTGGCCGACGAGCTCGAGGAGTTCGTGCGTGCCGGGCACCTGTGGAGCGACGAGCACTGCGCGGGGATGGTCGAGCGCTTGAACGCGGAGTCGGCCACCACCGGTGACGAGCTCCCGGAACGGCTCGGTCGCTTCCTCGACGCCGTCAACATCCGCACGCGGATCAGCGAGGTGCCGCCCGCGTTGCGTGTGCAGATCGACGCCATCGTGTACCCGCGGGTGTGGAAGCTCATCGAAGGCATCCGCGACGGGTTGCCCGACACCGAGCTCCGCACGCGCCTCGAGGTGATGAACCGTCGTCTCGCTCGTCTGTTCGTGGAGGAGACGACGTGACGGCAGCCGGGCGGCGGCGCGTGCTCGGCGCCGTCGTCGTCGTGCAGACGTTGTGCGAGCTCGTCTACGTGGGCGGCCGCAGCGAGCTCACAGTCGGGTTGCGCGTGTTCCTGATGATCGTCCTCGCGCTCCAGGTCGTGTTCGCGCAAGGCGTGCTGCGACGCTCTGCCGGCAGCGTCTTCGCGCTCTTCGCCTACGAGGCGATGGCGGTCGTCGCCGCGTTCGCCGCCCACGGTCCGGTGCTGGCGCGCGCCGCGCTCGCCGTCGCCGCGGTCGCCGTCATCGTCCTCCTGCTCGCGTCCCTCTCCGACTTCCCGTCCGCCACACTGCCGAGATCGACGAGCCGCACGTGAACGTCGCACCGCTCGAGAGCCGCCGCACCGTGATCGTGCGCCGCGTCATCATCACGTTGCTCGTGCTGGCGTGCATCGCGGGCATGGCCCTCGCCGTGTCGCACACCCGCCGCGGCGACGACCAGACCACGTCGGTCAGTGGCGCGGCGCCGACGCTCGTGGAGTTCCTCGCGCCCGCGCCCGAGAGCAACGTGCTGTCGCAGGCGCAGATCACGATCGACATGGTGCCGCCCTACGACGCCACGCTCACGCTGAACGCCGTGCCCATCCCCGTCGAGCAGCTGCAGAAGCGGCCGGAGCTGAACCAGGTGACCTTCACGCCGGGACCGGGCAAGGTCGTCGAGAAGCTGCCGGCGGGACGGAACTGCGTCGAGGCTGCCATCTTCCGTCTCGACCGTCCCAGCGAGGTGGTGCGCTCGACCCGCTGGTGCTTCAACGTCACCTGACGCTCCGTTCCGACGGTGAAATCCGGCGCGCTGCGCCGGATTTCACCGGGAGAAGCGGGGCGATCAGGGCAGCTCGCCGGTCTCGAGCAGTGCCGTGAACGCGTCCTCGTCGAGCACGGGGACGCCGAGCTCCTCCGCCTTGGTGAGCTTCGCCGCGCCCGGCGCCTCGCCCACGACGACCGCCGTCGTCTTCTTCGACACGCTGCCGGGCGCCTTTCCGCCCCGCGCCTTGATCGCCTCCTCCGCCGCCTCGCGGGAGTAACCGGCGAGGGTGCCGGTGACCACGATCGACTTGCCCTCGAGCGTCTGCGGCAGCGACGGCGCCGCCGGTCCCTCGAAGTTCAGCCCTGCCCCCTCGAGCCGCGCCACGAGATCGCGGTTGCCCTCGTTGACGAAGAACTCGTGCACCGACTTGGCGATGATCGGCCCGACGCCCTCGACCGCCGCGATCTCCTCCTCGCTCGCCGCCATCAACCGGTGCAGATGACCGAACGCCGCCGCCAGCACGCGGCTCACGGTGCCGCCGGCATGGCGGATGCCGAGTCCCACGAGCAGGTTGGCGAGCGGCCGTTGCTTCGACGCGTCGATGGCGCGTTGGAGGTTGGTGACCGACACCTCGCCGAACCCGTCGAGCTCGCGCACGCGGTCCCAGTCGAGCGAGTAGATGTCCGCAGGATCGTGGATCAGGTCGTGGTCGAGGAAGACCGAGACCGTGCGCTCACCGAGGCCCTCGATGTCGAGCGCACCGCGGCTCGTGAAGTGCGAGATGCGCGCCAAGCGCTGGCCCGGACACTCGACGTTCGTGCAGAACGTGTCGCTCTCGCCGTCGAGGCGCACGAGCGGGCTCCCGCACACCGGGCACGTGGTGGGGAACTTCCACTTGCGCAGTCCCTTCGGTCGCTCGGCCAGGACCGGCTTCACCACCTCGGGGATGACGTCGCCCGCCTTGCGCACGATGACGGTGTCGCCGGGACGGACGTCCTTGGCGCGCACCTGGTCCTCGTTGTGCAACGTCGCCAGTTGCACGGTCGACCCGCCGACGAACACGGGCTCGAGGACGGCGAACGGGGTCGCCTTCCCCGTGCGCCCGATCGACACCATGATGTCCTTCAGCTTCGTCGTGCGTTCCTCGGGCGGGAACTTGTACGCGATCGCCCAGCGCGGCGCCTTCGACGTGGAGCCCAACTCCGCGCGCAACCGCAGCTCGTCGACCTTCACGACGACGCCGTCGATCTCGTACGGCAGGTCGTGGCGCTGCTCCTGCCATCGCCCGCAGTACTCGTACACCTCGTCGAGCGTGTCGAAGTGGCGGATCTCCGGGTTGACCGGGAGCCCGCGGTGGCGCATCCACTCGAGCGTCTCGGTGTGGGTGGCGAACGCGGGACCATCGTCGACCGCGCCGAGCTGGTACGTCCACAACGACAGCTCGCGTGACGCGGTGATCGACGGATCCTTCTGGCGGACCGACCCTGCGGCGGAGTTGCGCGGGTTGGCGAACAGGCGATCACCGGCGTCGGCCTGGCGCTTGTTCAACCGCTCGAAGGCGGCGATCGGCATGTAGATCTCACCGCGCACCTCGAGCAGCGACGGCGGCGAGCCGGCGAGCTCCTTCGGCACGGCTTCGATGGTGGCGACGTTGGCGGTGATGTCCTCGCCCACCTCGCCGTCGCCCCGCGTCGCCGCCTGCACGTAGCGACCGTGGTCGTAGGTCAACGAGATGGCGAAGCCGTCGATCTTCAACTCGCACACGTACGTGGCGCGGTCCTCGTCGGTACCGAGCCGGCGCTCGAGCCGCTTCCCCCAGTCCTGCAGCTCGTCGAAGCTGAACACGTTGTCGAGCGACATCATCGGCACGCGGTGGCGCACCTCGGAGAACAACGACGTCACGGCGCGCCCGCCGACGCGCTGCGTCGGCGAGTCGGGCACGACGAGCTCCGGGAACTCGGCTTCGATCGCGGTCAGCTCGCGGACGAGCGCGTCGTACTCCGCGTCGGAGACGACGGGCTCGTCCTCCTCGTAGTAGTGGCGGTTGTGGGCCGTGATCTCGGCACGCAACTGCGCAGCGCGCGCCTCGATCTCGGGTGGTGCTGCCATCGATTTCGACCCTACCCGGGTGACAGGGCACAGTCTCCGACCGTGTTGCTCGCCGTTCGCGTCGCGTGGTTCGCGTTGCCGTTGACCGCAGGCCCGGCCGTCGCGCACGGCCTCTCGGACGCCAGCACACCCGTGCAGGTCGTCGGCGCCGCGCTGGCATGGCTCGTGTGGGGCGTCGTCGGCGTCGCCGTGCTCGTGCCCCGCACGGTCAGCCTCACCGCGGTGCGCGCCGCGGCCCCCGCCACGCTGGCCGTCGCCGTGTGGTGCACCGTGCGTACCGACGTCGGCGTGGCCGAGGTCGTCGCGATGGCGTGGTCCGCGCTGCTGAGCGCGGTCGTGCTGTTCGTGCCCGACGTGACCGACGGGTTCGTCGACGGCTCGTCGTACGGGCCCGAGAAGCGCATGGCGCTGCGCGTGCCCGGCCCGCTGTTGCTCGGACCCGTCGAGATCGTGTGGGCCGCGCTCGTTGCGTCGGTCCTGGCCGGCCCGCTGCTGCTGGCGGCCAAGGCCTGGGTGGCCGGCGTGGTCGCGCTGGTGGCGGGCGTGTTCGTGGCCCGCGCCGCTGCACGGTCGCTGCACCAGCTCTCGCGCCGCTGGCTCGTGTTCGTGCGCACGGGGTTCGTGCTCCACGACCCGCTCGCGCTCGCCGATCCGGTGCTGCTGCAACGGCAGGACGTCGTCGCGCTCGGCCCTGCCGAGGTCGGCGCCGAACGGGAGGCCGTCGACCTGAGTGGGCGGGCCCTCGGCTTGGCCCTCGAGGTGCGGTTGCGGGCACCGGTGACGATCGGTCTCGTGGAGCGCCGGGACCGGCGGCGCGACGTGCAGGCGAGCCGCTTGTTGTTCACGCCCGTGCGACCGGGCGCGCTGCTCAACGAGGCGCGAGCACGCGGGCTGTGATGCCGCCACCCACGACTTCGTCACCGTCGTAGAGCACGACCGCCTGCCCGGGGGCGACGCGGCGGTGCGGCTCGTGCCACACGACCGTCGACGACGTGGCGTCGAACGTCGCGGGAACCGCGGCACCGTGGGCGCTGCACTGCGCGCGCACGTCGCCCTCCACCGGTCGATGCGTCCAGGTGACGTCGCGCAACGTGGTGTGGTCGACGAGCAGCGCGCGCTCGTCGCCAACCGTGACGGTGGCGCGAGGGACGTCGACGTCGACGACGTAACGAGCCGTCGCCGTGCCACCGTTGCCACCGATGCCCCTGCGCTGCCCGATGGTCACGAGCTCGACGGCGTCCACGGCGCCGACGACGGCGCCGTGCTGGTCCACGACGCGACCCGGCGTGAAGGACAACCGGCGGCCGAGGAAGCCTTCTCGCCCCGCGGAGGACGTGATGAAGCACACGTCCTGGCTGTCCGCCTTCGTGGCCGTCGGCAACCCGAGGCGTGCCGCGATCGCGCGCACGTCGTCCTTCGTCATCGCGCCGAGCGGGAGGATCGTCTGCTCGAGCTGCCGTTGCTCGAGCATGTAGAGCACGTAGCTCTGGTCCTTGCGCGCGTCCGCGCCGCGGGCGACGCGCAGTGTGCCGTCGGCGCGCGTCACGACGCGCGCGTGGTGGCCCGTCGCGACGGCGTCGAACCCGAGGGCGCGAGCGCGCCGCAGCAGCTTGTCGAACTTGAGATGGCGGTTGCACTCGATGCACGGGTTCGGTGTGAGGCCCGTGGCATGTGCGTCGACGTACGGCTCGACGACGTCGGTCGTGAACCGGTCACCGAAGTTGAACACGTGATGTTCGATCCCCAGCGCGCGCGCCACACGGCGAGCGTCGTCGACGTCGCTCACCGAGCAGCACCCGGTGTCGGACTCGCCACCCCACAGCTTCATCGTGACGCCGACCACCTCGTGGCCCTCGTCTCGCAGCAGCGCGGCCGCCACCGACGAATCGACGCCGCCCGACATGGCGACGAGCACCTTCACGAGCCCAGCTCCCGCAACCGAGCGACGGCGGCCGGGATCACCGCCAGCGCACGGTCGACGTCGTCATCGGTCGTCGTCGCGCCGAGCGAGAGCCGCAACGAGCCGCCGGCGCGTGCACGGTCGACACCGACGGCGGCGAGGACGTGGGACGGGTCCTGCGCGCCACTCGCGCACGACGACGCCGCCGACGCCATGATGCCCTCCTGCTCGAGCAGGTAGAGCAGCGCCTCGCTCTCGATGCCGTCGAAGCAGACGTGGCAATTGCCGGCGACCTTGCGGGCGCGGTCGCCGGTCTCGTGCGTACCGGGCACGGTCGCCAGCAGACCGTCGGCCAGGCGGTCGCGCAGCGGCGTGACGCGGTCGACGACCACCTTGCGGTCTTCGACCGTGGCGCGCGCCGCCTCCGCCATCGCCACGATGCCGGCCACGTTCTGCGTACCACTGCGACGCTCGCGTTCCTGGCCGCCGCCGATCTGCCGCGGTGTGAACGGCACGCCCTCACGCACGACGAGCGCACCGACGCCCTTCGGGCCGCCGAACTTGTGCGCGCTGATCGACACCAGGTCGGCGGTGGCCGCCAACGCCGCGACATCGACCCATGGGAACGCCTGCACGGCATCGGTGTGCACGACGGCGTGCGGAGCGCGCTCGCGCGTGACGGCCACGACGTCGGCGAGCGGTTGGATCGTGCCGATCTCGTTGTTGGCCAGCATCACGCTCACCATCGCCACGTCGTCGTCGAGCGCACCGGCGAGCGCGTCGAGGTCGACGACGCCGTCGTTGCCGACGGGGACGACGCGTCCACCGCAGTGGTGCACCGGTTCCAGCACGGCGTGGTGCTCGATGGCGGAGGCGACGACGGTGCCGCGCGCGGCACCGCTGAACACCGCGGTGTTGTCCGCTTCGGTGCCGCCGCTCGTGAAGACGATGTCACCGGGACCGCACCCGAGCGCGTCCGCGAGCGTGGCACGCGCGTCGTCGACGGCGGTGCGCGCCGCGCGCGCCATGGCGTGCGCGCCAGACGGGTTGCCGTAGGCGTCGGTGAGGTACGGCACCATCGCCGCCACCACCTCCGGCCGCACCGGCGTGCTGGCGGCGTGGTCGAGGTAGACGACGGGCTGGCGCACCGTGTCCAGGCTACGACCAGCGCCGCGTGGCCCCCCACTGCGGGACCCACGGCGGGAGTGGCACCGGCGGTCCCCCGAGGCGCAGTTGGTACGCCGCCGCCACCGACACGAGGAACGCCTCCGGGTGCACACCGGGCGGCGGGCGGTGGTGCATCGACGCCGCGACCGCGTTGGCCAGCTTCGTGCCGAGATGGGCGCGGGCGCCGGGCGTCAGCTGGTTGACGCGCAGCAGGAACGAACGGATCACGCGGTACTGATCGGGCGTGATGCCGCCGACGTCGAGGCTGCGGGCGTACTGCTCGTAGCCGTACAGCGGCGGGAACGAGACGGGCACCGGGAACGGCGCGCCCGATCGCTCTCGCAACACGATCGTGCCCGCGAACAGGTCGCCGAGACGCTGGTTGCGTTCGGTCAACAGCACCGAGATCGTCGCCGCGACGCCGATGGGCGGGAGCAGGAAGTCGACGACGGCGACGATCGAGCGGATGGCGGCGTGGCGGAAGCCGACGGGTGCGCCCTCGACGGTGACCACGCGCAGGCCGAGTGCGCGCTTGCCGATCGTGCGTCCCTGCCATCGCACCTCGAGCAGCACCGGGTAGCCGAACACGATGAGGAAGAGGCCGACGATGAAGACGACCACGACCGCGGTCGAACCGAGCGCGAAGCCGAGGAGCCCGGCCACGATGGCGAGCCCGTAGGCGAGGCCGAAGCGGATGAGCAGGTCGATGCCCTGGGCGAGCGCGCGCGACCCGACGCTCGCCGTCTCGAACTCGAGGACGACGGCTTCCGGGGTGACGACACCGCGCACCTCCGGTCGGACCATCCGCACGGCCACGGTGCCGTACCGTACGACAGGCGTGGATCTCGACCGCTTCATCGTGCGCAACGCGGGCGCGTGGCAACGTCTCGACGACCTGTCGGGGCGCGCTCGCCGCGCGGGGCGAGCGCTCGCGCCCGAGGAGGTCGACGAGTTCGTTGCGCTCTACCAGCGCACCGCCGCGCAACTGTCGTACGCCCGCCGGTACTACGACGACCCGGGCCTGACGGCGCGCCTCACGACGTTGGTGGCCACCGCCAACGCGTCGCTGTACGGCGGCCACGGCGGCACCGCGCGCGGCTTCCGCCGCTTCTTCACCGAGACGTTTCCCGCCGCCGTGTGGGTGAGCCGTCGCTTCGTGCTCGCGTCGGCGGCGCTCATGTTCGTGCCCGCCATCCTCGTCGGCGCGTGGACGGCGAACTCACCGCGCGCGCTCGACGTCGCCATCCCGAAGGAAGAGCAGCAGGCGCTGCTCCAGTCGCGCTTCGAGGACTACTACTCGTCGCAACCGGCAGCCGAATTCTCGACCGAGGTGCAGGTCAACAACATCAAGGTGTCGTTCTTCGCGTTCGCGGGAGGGGTGCTGCTGTGCGCCGGCACCGTGTTGATCCTCGTGCAGAACGGGTTGAACATCGGGATCGCGAGCGGGCTGTTCGTGCACGCGCACCAGGCGGGCAAGTTCTTCGGGCTGATCCTCCCCCACGGCTTGCTCGAGCTCACGAGCATCACGGTCGCGGGCGCGGCCGGGCTGCGGTTGGGGTGGGCGATCATCGCGCCGGGCGACCGGACGCGCGGCGCCGCCCTCGCGGAGGAGGGACGGCGCTCGATCGTGATCGTGCTCGGGTTGATGCTGTGCTTCGTGGTCGCGGGCACGATCGAGGCCTTCGTGACGCCGAGCGGCCTCCCCACGCTCGCGCGGGTCGCCATCGGTGCCGCCGTCGAGGTCGCGTTCCTTGCGTGGATCGTCGTTCTCGGGCGCGATGCCGAGGCGCGCGGTCTCACGGGCCGCTTCGGCGAGGAACCGATCGCGTGACCGCGCCGCAGCGAAGCGCGGTGGCGGACGTCAGATGCTCCCGGTGGCCTTGAGGCGGAGGTAGGTGTCGGCGAGGTCGGGGGCGAGGCGTCCGGGCGGGGCGTCCACGACGGTGACACCGAACGATCGCAAACGGGCGGTGAGCCGGTCGCGCTCTGCGAGCGCGGCGATGGCGGCGGCGCGCCGGTACGCCTGCTCACCGTCCTCGACGGGCGCCTGCGCCCACCGCTCGACCTCGGGGTCGCGCACGGCGCCGACGACGATGATGTGGTGGCGGGCGATCAACGGCAGCGCGGGCACGAGGTACTCCTCCGCCGCCTGCTCGTTGAGCTCCGTCATCAACACGAGCAACGCCCGGCGCCGGAAGCGCACGACGGCTTCGACGAACGCGCCGCTGTAGTCCGTCTCGACGAGCTCGGGCTCGAGGTCGAACAGCGTCTCCGTGACGCGGCTCACCTGCGACCGCGCGTGCGACGGTTCGAGCACGCTGCGCACCGCCGCGTCGAACACCATCAGCCCGTAGCGGTCCCCGAGGCGGGTGGCGACGGTGGCGAGCATCAACGCCGCGTCCATGGCGTGCTCGACACGGGGCACGTCCTCGACGCGGCCGGCCATGACGCGCCCGTTGTCGAGGAGGACGACGACGTTCTGGTTCCGCTCCGCGCGGTACGTCCGCACGATCGGCTTGCCGGCGCGCGCCGTCGCCGCCCAGTCCATGCGACGGAATTCGTCGTCGGTCGAGTACTCGCGCAAGGACTCGAACTCCGTGCCGCCACCACGTCCCTGCGCGGAACGCAGCCCCACCTCCAACACGCGGGCGCGGTTGATGCGCAGCTCCGCTTCCTCCTTCGAACGGAACGGCGGGTGCACCTGCAACGTGGCGGGCAGCTGCCGCGCCCGCTGGCGGGCCACGAGCCCGAGCGGACCGGCGACGCGCACGACGATCTCGCTCGGGCGGAACCGCCCCCGCCGCGACGGGCGGAAGGGCGTGCGCACGGTGGTCGAGCCGTCGGCGGGGATCGACACGTCGGCACGGCGGATCGACGCGTGCAACGACGGGGCCAGCTCGTCGGCGAAGCCGACCTGCACGCGGCGCCCGGTCGGGTTCGTGAGCTGCCACGTGATCTCGCCCGGCTCGTCGATCGTGCGCACGAGCGGCATCGTGCGGGTGACGCCGATGCGCGCGGGCGGGGGTGCCAGCGCCCAGTCGGCGACGGCCACGAGCAACAACAACCCGTCGAGCGTCAGCAGGCCCTGCGGGAACGGCGCGTCCGGCAGCAGGAGCCGCACCGCCGCCAGCGCGAGCGCGACGACCGCGAGCCGACGCGTCGGGACCGGCACCGGCGCGCTACCGCGGGCTCGGCACGGCGGCGAGGATGCCGTCGAGCACGCCGTCCGGTGTGGCGCCTTCGAGCTCGGCCTCGGGTCGCAGCTCGATGCGATGCCGCAACGTCGGCTTGGCGACCGCCTTCACCTCGTCGGGGGTCACGTACGGACGCCCGGACAGCCACGCCCATGCCTTCGCCGCGTGCAACAACGCGGTCGCGCCACGCGGTGACACGCCGAGCAACAACGACGGCGTGTCGCGCGTCGCGCGGCAGAGCTGCACGATGTACGACACCACCGGCGGCTCGACGCGGATCCGTTCCACCTCCGCGCGCGCGGCCTCGAGATCCGCCGCGCCCGCGACAGGGCGCACGCCCGCGCCCGCGATGTCGTGGGGATCGAGACCGGCGTTGTGGCGAGCGACGACCTCGTGTTCCTGTTCGAAGCTCGGGTAGTCGACGCGCAGCTTGAAGAGGAAGCGGTCGAGCTGTGCCTCCGGCAACGGGTACGTGCCCTCGTACTCCACCGGGTTCTGCGTGGCGACCACCACGAAGGGCTCGGGCAGCGGCTTGGCCTCGCCCTCGACCGACACCTGCCGCTCCTCCATCGCCTCGAGCAACGCCGCTTGCGTCTTCGGCGGCGTGCGGTTGATCTCGTCGGCGAGCAGGAGGTTCGTGAAGACCGGACCGGGGCGGAACGTGAACGACCCGCCGGTGGCGTCGAGGATCGTCTGGCCGATGACGTCGGACGGCATGAGGTCGGGCGTGAACTGCACACGGCGGAACTCGAGATCGAGCGCGGCGGCGACGGCTTTCACGACGAGCGTCTTCGCCACCCCCGGGACGCCTTCGAGCAGCACGTGACCGCGCACGAGCAGCGCGGCCACGAGGCCGGACAGCGTGCCCTCCTGGCCGACCACCACCTTCGCCACCTCGTTGCGCAGCGCGAGGATCGGCGCGCGCGCGTCGAGCGTGGGCTCAGCGTCGGCTGTCATCGAGGACCTCCTTGCGGATCACGTCGAGCTCGTGGGTGAGCTCGACGAGCGATGCTTCGTCGTACACGGCCGGTGGGCGCAGCGCGGCCGCGACGCGGTCGTGGTCGAGCCCGGTGCCCGCCGCCACGACGTCGGCGACGACCTCGGCCGGCGCGTCGGGGGCCAGACCGTAGCGGTGACGGATCGACCGCAGCGCATCGGCACGCACGACGGTCGCGGCGCGCTGGGCGGCGCGCGTGCGCTGCTCGAGCGCGCCCACGGCCCGCACGAGCTGCGAGCCGGCGATCTGCACGGACTGCGGCTCGATGACCGGGCGTCCGAGACGGCGCGCGCGCCACAGCGCGTACAGCACGAACGCGATGCCCGCCTGCACGAACGCCTGCGCCACGCGTTCGGCGATGAGGTCGAAGAGCGTCTCCTGCCCACCACCCACGATCGCGCTCGACAGCACGGCCACCGGCTCCGGACCGTTCGGCAGGAGCAGCCGCACGGCGAGGACGCTGTTGTCGGCATGTGTGAGCAGCGCGTTCACGAATGGCGACGTCGAACCGACGGACACGATCGCGCCCCTGCCCTCGGCGCGCCGAACGACGAACGCGTCGTTGCCGTCACCGAAGCACGACGACGCGTTCGTCGCGTCGAATCGGTCGCCGAGCTCGCCGAGGTTGCTGATCGAGGGCGCGCCGAGATCGAGTCGCTCGACGTCACCGAGCGCTGCGATGTCGCACGCCCCCGGCGTGACCGTCGACGACGCGATGACGCTCGTGGTCGACGCCGACAGCGGTGACGAGGTGTCGGCGACGACGAGCGTGCCGCCGCCCTGGACCCACGCGCGCAGGCGGCTGCGGGCGCCGCTGTCGAGGCCGTCGCGCACGAGGAACGCCACGTGCACGGTGCCGTCGGGAACCTCGGGCGCGGTGCGCACATCGGCGCCGAAGCCCTGCAGCAGCAGCACGAGGCCCCGCAGCCCGTCGTCCGAGGTCGACGACGGCGACAGCGGTTCGCCGCCGCCCGAGCCGCTGTCGCCCGCCAGCAGCACGGCGACGACCAGGACGACGACCACGGCGGCGACGCCGACCACGATGCCGCGGCGCGACCCGGTGGCCGTTCGCTGCGCCTGCGTCACGATGCGCCGACCAGCTCGCGCTCCTCGGTGCGCACGCGCGCCACGAGCGAACGGAACTTCTCGTGGTCGGCGCGATCCACCGGCTCCGCCCCGTACCACGCGGACTCGAACAGCTCGGTCAGCGCCGCGATGTCCGAGGCGCGGTCTGGCAGCGCCGCGGTGAGCTCGGTGCGGTACTCGCCCGACGTGCGCCCGGCGACGTCGCTGACGACCCCGTCGTCGATCAGCGCGCGCACGAGCTCCGCGTAGCGGGCGCGCATCGCCTCCCGCCACCGTCCCGCCTGCTCGAGCTCCTCCGCCGCCCGCCGCCAGTCGTCGGCGGATCGACGTGCCGTCGACTCGACGACGACGCCGTCGTCCTCCCGGCGCCGGCCGGTCCGGCGGAACGAGCGCACGAGCAGGAACACGAGGACGGCGGCGGCGACGAGGATGAGCAGGCCGATCGCGTTCCCCAGGAACCCGGGACCGTTGCCGACGCCGAACGAGAACCGAGCGAGCTGGTCGGCGATCCACTCGCCGATGCGTTGGAGGATGCTCTTGTGGTGGCGGAACTCCGGGCGGCGGAGGATCTCGCCTGCTCGGTCGCGGATGGTGCCGGGCGGCGGCGCCGCGAGGAGCTCAGCGAGCACCGGCCACCGGCGGGCTCGGAATGTTGGTGCGATGTAGGGGCTGGAGGCCCCTCATCGCACCAACATTCGGGGGGAAGGCGGCGGCGATGCCGAGCTCGATGTCGAGGCCTTCGGCGCGCACGCGCAGGTCGAAGTACAGCAACGTGGCCGCCGCGGCCACGAAGGGGAACGTGACCAGCGACGCACCGGCCCAGCACAACGTGGCCACGATCCATCCCCAGTCGAAGAACGTGAACGCCAGCCCGACACCTGACAGCGCGACCGTGAGCACGAGGTCGACCACGGCCACGAGGATCGTCGCGAGGAGCACGGCGCCGTAGCGGCGCGACGTCAGGCGCATCGACCGGCGCACGCCCTTCCACGGGCCGAGGTGCTCGACCACGATGGCGGGAACGACGACGGCGAACAACGGCATCAGGAACAGCGCGCCGACCACGAGACCGAGGAAGCCCGTCCACTCGCACACGTGCACGACGATCCACGCGACGAACAACGCGGGGAAGCGGCGGGTGGCCGCCGAGAGCGCGGCACCGGGACCGATGTGCGCGTCCGCGTACCACGCGCTCACGACGCGGGCGACGGCGGCGGCGACCAGCGAGAGCGCCAGGCCGCCGAGCACGATGACGATGATGTCCTCGGGCCGGACCGTGGTCGTGGAATCGGACGTCGACGTGAAGACCGACAGCACGCCGCCGAGTCCCCGATCACGCAGCTGGTCGCGCTGGAGGAACGCGACGACGAGCTCGTAGGGCACGACGATGGCGGCGGCGATGGCGAACACCGTGCGGGGGGCGGCCTTGATCACCGCGATCGCACCGTCGAGCACGTCGGTCACGGTCATCGGCCGCAACGGCATCGGCCGCGGCACGGGCGGCGGTGGCGACGGCGCGAGATCGTCGGGCCGGTCGGCGACCGCGCCCGCGGGCGGCGGCTCCTGCGCTCGCGTGTCGGGGGCGGCCCACTGCACCGCACGAGCGTAAGCGCGGCGGGGGCGTGCAAGATCGGGACCGTGGACGGCTACGGAGCGGCGAGCTACGGCGACGGCATGGCCGACGTGTACGACGTCTGGTACCGCGACCTCGGCGACGTCGAGGGTGCGGTGGCGACCCTGGCCGACCTCGCCGGCGCGGGGCCGGTACTCGAGCTCGGCGTCGGCAGCGGCCGCCTCGCCCTCCCCCTCGCCGCCACGGGGCTCGAGGTCCACGGTGTCGACGCGTCCGAGGCCATGGTCGATCTCCTGCGCGCCAAGCCCGGCGGCGACCGCATCCCCGTGACGCTCGGCGACATGGCCGACGTCCCCACCGGCACGACGCGCTTCTCCCTCGCGTTCGTGGCGTACAACACGTTCTTCAACCTGACGTCCGAGGACGCCCAGCGCCGTTGCCTGCGCGGCGTGCGCGCCAGCCTCCGGCCCGGTGGACGGTTCGTGCTCGAGGCGTTCGTGCCCGCGCCCGACGCGCCCACGTCCTCGGTGGGCGTGCGCACGGTGGCGCTCGACCACGTCGTGCTCGAGGTGACGCGTCACGATCGCGCCGCGCAGGCCGTCGTCGGCCAGCACGTCGAGCTCCGCGAGGAGGGCACGCGCTTGCGGCCGTGGATGATCCGCTACGCGACCCCGGCGCAGCTCGATGCGATGGCGGCCGATGCCGGGCTCGTGCTCGACGCGCGGTGGTCGGACTGGCGGCGCACGCCGTTCACCGACGATTCGTCGACGCACGTGTCGGTGTACGCGACCGCACCCTGACCGAGCGGTAGGTTGCTCCCGTGGCCCCATCCCGCCCGCGACGTTGAGCCAGCTCCGCCTCAACCCGTTGACGGGGCGGTGGGTCACGATCGCCGCCGACCGTGCGCTGCGCCCCGTCGACTTCGCACCGAGGCAACTCGCCGTCGAATCCGACCCGACGCGCGCCTGCCCGTTCTGCCCCGGGAACGAGGAAGCGACGCCGCCCGCGCTCGAGACCTACGGCCCCGACGGCCACTGGCAGGTGCGGGTCGTGCCCAACCTGTATCCCGCGTTCGCGGGCGACGACCCGATGTCGGTGTCCCACCTCGGGCCGGTGTTCACGCAGGCGACGGCGAGCGGCATCCACGAGATCATCGTGTTGACGCCCGATCACCAGGCGGGGTGGGCGGACCTCGACGAGCGCGACGCCGGCCTCGTGATGGCCGCGCTGCGCGACCGCCTGGAGGAGCACGCCCGCCACGCCAACGTGCGGGCCACGCTCGGCATCGTCAACCACGGCCGTGAGGCCGGCGCGTCGCTGTCGCATCCGCACGGCCAGCTCATCGGCGTGCCGTTCGTGCCCGCCGACATCGCCGAGGAGCGGTCGGGGTTCGTGCGGTTCGAGGGATCGTGCCTGCTGTGCACGATCGTCGACGCCGAGTCGTCGGCCGGCCATCGCGTCGTGCACGAGGACGACCGCGTGATCGTGCTGTGCCCCTACTGGAGCGGTACGCCCTACGAGATGCTCGTCGTGCCGAAGGAGCACGAGATGCAGATCCAGCACGCGTCCCCGCGCGACGTCGTGGCCGTGGGTCGCGCCGTACGGGTGGCGCTGCGCCGCCTGCGAACCGTCGTCGGCGACGTGGCCTACAACCTCGTGTTCCACAGCGGGCCCCACCACCAGCACGACGACCAGTTCCACTGGCACGTGCACGCCCTCCCCCGTCTGAGCACGACGACGGGCTTCGAGCAGGGCACCGGGGTGCTCATCAACATCGTGGCCCCCGAGGACGCCGCCCAGCAGCTCAACGCCTCGGACTGACCCGCCGCGCTCAGGCGGCGACGAGGAAGGCGGGCTCGGGTGCCTCCTCCGGCACGCACGGGCAGGGGTGCTCGAGGGCGGTGCACGGGAGATCGAACTCGTGGCCGGCGTCGGGGCAACGGCAGCACGGGTCCATGCACTCCGTCGACCCGTCGACGTGGCGCACCAGGACGTCGTGGCAGTGCTCGACGTCGTCGCTGCATGCGTGGCAGCTCGTGTGCTGGCTTCGCTCGCTCATGTCCCCATCTTGCGGAGGGGGTGTGACAGTGAAGATGCTCGGACGTGGCTCGACTGCGCGTGGCCGTGGACATCGGCGTCGATCGGCGGGCGTTGTGGCGGCTCCTCGAGCAGATCGAGCGCCATCCCGAGTGGATGGTCGACGCCGTGGCGATCCGCTTCGTGGGGGCGCAGCGGCGGGGTGTGGGGACGGTGTTCGACTGCGACACCAGCGTCGGGCCCTTCCGCCTGACCGACCGCATGACGATCACGGAGTGGCGCCCCCGTCGCGCGATGGGCGTGCGCCACGAAGGGCTCGTCACCGGCGAGGGCCGCTTCCGGCTGCGGTCCCGACGCGGCGGCCGCACGCGCTTCACGTGGGAGGAGCGCCTCGTGTTCCCGTGGCAGTTCTGCGGACCGGTGGGCGCGTCGGTCGCCGCGATCGCCCTGCGCCGGATGTGGCGACGCAGCTTGCGCAACCTGAAGGCGATCGCCGAGTCAGCTGACTGACGGCGCGATGGCCATCGCGCCGACGAAGGCGGCGATGCCGACCAGCGCGCACAGGATGCCGGGCACCGCGGGATGGGCCCGCATGCGCGGCGTGAGCTCGTAGAGGACGAGCCCGCAGATGAACCCGCCGGCCAGGCCGCCGACGTGGCCGCCGATGGAGATGCCGGGTACGCCGAACGTGAAGAGCAGGTTGAGGATCAGGATCATCCCCAGACCGCTCTGCCAGACGTTGATCCCGCGCGAGCGTTGGAACGCGACGGCCAGTCCGAGCAGGCCGAAGATGGCACCCGACGCGCCGACCGTCACGTCGTGGGGGCTCACGAGCAGCACACCGAGTGAACCGCACAGCAACGACGTCATGTAGGCGATGCCGAACTGCACGCGACCGACCACCGCTTCGAGCTGCGACCCGAGGATCCACAACGCGAACATGTTCAGCGCGATGTGCCAGAAGCCCGCATGGAGGAAGCCGGCCGAGATCAACCGGTACCACTCGCCCTGGGCCACGCCCACGTGGCCGACGACGCGCCCCGTGCGCGTCACGAGCGTGCCGGAACCGAGCATGCCGTAGTCGTTCGCGAACGGGCTGGCATCGCTCAGCAACCCGCCGCCCGCCTGCGCCGCGCCGGCGAGGAACACGAGCACGTTGATCCCGATCAGCGCCTGCGTCACCACCGGCTGGTTGGCGGCGAAGAGCGTGCGGCTCGTGTACACCTTCTGGCGGCCGCCACGGGCGCACTCGGGGCAGTGGAAGCCGACCGACGCCTGGTTCATGCACTGCGGGCAGATGGGCCGGTCGCAGCGCTGGCAGATGACACCCGCCCGGTGGTCCGGGTGGCGGTAGCAGGTCTGGATGTCACTCGCCATGGCGGAGGAACGCTACCGGGCGGCGCTGTCGCTACACCTTCACGTGCAGGGCCTCGGCCAGCGGGTGCAGCGCCGGCTCGTCGCCCGCGGCGAGGAGCGCTTCCTGGGCCCGGTTGACGTCGACGTCGAGGCCGAGCTCACGCGTCAGGTGGAGGAGGTCGAGGGCGGCCTTCACACGCGCCGGGTCCGGTTCCTCGATGGCGCGCTCGACGGCGGCCAGCAACGTGTGGCTCATCGTGGCCGCCGCGCTCGGCGTGGCGAGACGGAAGCCGCCGTGGCGGGCCTCCAGCGCGATCGCCTGCGCGGCGCGGAACGCGCCGGTGTCGTCGGCGTCGACGGCCCGCGCGATCTCCGCCTCGAAGCGCCGAGCCAGCGCGAACTCGGCGGGCGCCCGCAGTTCGGGGGGAAGGGGGTAGTTGGCCGTGATCAGCGCGTCGAGCAAGCCGCGGTGGTCCGCGTAGAGGCGCTCGTACGTGGCACCGAAGCGCTCCGCCAGCTGCGCTGCGGCGCCGTGCACGATCTGGTCGGCGGCGTCGGGCAACGCGGACTCGAGGCCGAACTCGTGCGGGCCGAAGCCGTCGCTGATGATGCGCAGCAGGGTGGTGACGCGCTCGCCCCCGGTCAACGCCTGCTCGAGCCGCACGAAGTCCTCGAGGTCGCGCTGCTCGTCGGCGGGCCGGGTCGCGCCGAACACCTCGAGCCCGCCGAGTTGGATGGCGGCGTACACGTGCGCGCTGCGCCGTCGCGTGCGGCGGTGCACGAGCGTGACCTGTCCCGCGACACCGGACAGCGAGCCCCGCTCCGCGAACCGGCGCGAGATGTCCTCGACGTCGAACGACGCGAGATGATCGGGTGGCTCCTGCTCCTCCAGCAGCGAGACGAGCGCGAGGTGGGCGACGACGCGCGTCGCGTCGACGCGCGTCGGTTCGACGTGACGCTGCCAGACGGCACGGCCGTCGCCCTCGCTGTGGTCGTTGCTGCGGGCGCCGGCGAGCACGTCGAGGAAGCGATCGCGGTCGACGGGCTCGTCAAGCTCCGCGAGTAGGTCGACGCAGCGCGCCGCGTAGCGCAGGATCTGCAACGTCTCGATGCCGGCGAGGTCGTTGAAGAACCAGCCGCACGACGTGTACATGAGCTGCGCGTGCCGCTGCGCCTCGAGCAGCGTCAGCGCGACCACGTGGTCGGCCTCCGCGCGTGCGCACCGTGCCAGGAAGTCGTCGATCGAGCTGCGCCCGAGCACGACGTCGATGTACGCGTCGCGGGCCGCCCACGGGTCCTCGAACACCGCGCCGCCCCGCCGTTCGAATACCTCGATGCCGTGGTCGCGCACGAGGTCGAGCGCGGCCCGCAGCGGCGCCCGCCACGCCTGGTTCCACCCCGGCTCGCCGCCCGTGTGGCAACCGCAGTCGGCGCGCCAGCGCGCCACACCGTGCACGCACGACCACGCGCTCTCCTGCACGCGGACCTCGTGCGTCGGCGCCACCTCGTCGACGAGCTCCGACGTGTGCATCACCCGCACGCCGGCGGCGGCGGCCTCGTGGCTGAACGCGTACGCCAGCGCCCGTTCCGCGAACTTGTGGTGGTGACCGAACGTCTCCCCGTCGGTGGCCACGCACACCGGTGACCCGTCACCGGCGGTGGCGACGACCCGGCGGATCAGCTCCTGGCTCGACAACCCCGTCAGCCCGAAGGCGAGATCGTGGGAGATGGCGCCGTCGTAGAACACGATCGTGATCGAGCGCCCGCTGCCGTCGGGATGCAACCACACGTGTGGCTCACCGCCCGCGATCGACCCGTCGCTGACGTCGCGCCATTCGTCGCCGCCACCGATCGGGCGCACCGCCACCGCCTGGCCGGGCGCCAGGATCGTGAACTCCACGCCGAGGTCGACCATCGCCGCGAGGACGACGTCGTTCACGGCCGTCTCCGGCAGCCACAGGCCCCGGGCGCGACGGCCGAAGCGGTGTTCGAAGTCGGCGAGCCCCCACACGAGCTGCGTGCGGATGTCGCGCTCGTCGGCCAACGGCAGGATCATGTGGTTGTAGGCCTGCGCCATCGCGCCGCCGCCGGCGCGGTCCGCGCCGACCATGCGGTCGTAGACCTCGGTCTCGTGGGTGGCCAACCACGACAGCAGCGTCGGACCGACGTCGTAGGAAAGGTGCTCGTAGTTGTTGACGATGGCGTCGACGCGGCCGTGCTCGTCGACGACGCGCGCCCAGCCGTTCGGGCGGTAGCACTCCGCCGTCACACGCTCGTTCCAGTCGTGGAACGGGGCTGCCGAGGGCTCCGCGGCCACCTCCTCCGTCCACGGGTTCTCCCGGGGGGGTTGGTAGAAGTGCCCGTGGATGACGAGCCGGACGTCCGCCATGCCGACGAGGTTACGGCGCTCGGCGCCCACCGAATCCCACAACTTCGGTGCGATGACGGCGCCATGGCGCCTTCATCGCACCGGAGTTCGGCGGCGGTGGGTCACTCGGGCGCCAACCAGACGATGCCGAGCGGCGGCAGGGTCATGACGACGGACTGGGTCTCGCCGTGCCAGGCCACCTCGTCGGTCCAGACCTCGCCGTTGGCGACGCCGCTGCCGCCGAAGTCGACCCAGTCGGTGTTCAGCAACTCGACCCAGCGGCCGGCCGACGGCAACCCGAGCCGGTACCCGTGGCGGGGCACGGGCGTGAGGTTGGCGACGCACGCCACCGGGCGCCCGTCGCCGCTCGGGTCGTAGCGGAGGAACGAGTACACGCTCTGGTCGCTGTCGTTGGCATCGATCCACCGGAAGCCGTCGGGCGTGAAGTCGGCGCGCCACAACGCGGGCTCGGACGCCTCCACGGCGTTCAGCCGCCGCAACAGGTGCTGCACGCCGGCGTGGGCGGGGTCGTCGAGCAGGTGCCAGTCGAGGCTGCGGGCCTCGGACCACTCCTGCTCCTGCGCCAGCTCGCCGCCCATGAACAGCAGCTGCTTGCCGGGATGGGCCCACATCCACGCGTACAGGGCGCGCAGGTTGGCCAGTTGTTGCCACCGGTCGCCCGGCATCTTGCGCAGCAGCGAGCCCTTGCCGTGGACGACCTCGTCGTGGCTCAACGGCAGCACGAAGTTCTCGCTGAACGCGTAGATCAACCCGAACGTCAGGTCGTGGTGGTGGTAGCGGCGATGGATGGGGTCGTGCTCGAAGTAGGCGAGCGTGTCGTGCATCCATCCCATGTTCCACTTGTGCCCGAAGCCGAGGCCGCCGAGGTGCACGGGACGCGACACCGCGGGGAACGCCGTGGACTCCTCGGCAAGTGTGTCGACACCGGGGCACCGACCGAACAGCACGGTGTTGACCTCTTGGAGGAAATGGATCGCCTCGAGGTTCTCGCGGCCGCCGAACTCGTTCGGCACCCACTCGCCTTCCTTGCGCGAGTAGTCGAGGTACAGCATCGACGCGACCGCGTCGACGCGCAGCCCGTCGATGTGGAACTCCTCCGCCCAGTAGAGCGCGTTCGCGATGAGGAAGTTGCGGACCTCGTGGCGCCCGAAGTTGAACACGAGCGTGCCCCAGTCCGGATGTTCGCCCTGCCGGGGATCGGCGTGCTCGTACAGCGCGGTGCCGTCGAAGCGGGCGAGCGCCCACTCGTCCTTCGGGAAGTGGGCGGGAACCCAGTCGACGATCACGCCGATGCCGCGCGCGTGCAGCGTGTCGACGAGCGCGCGGAAGTCGTCGGGGCTGCCGTAGCGCGCCGTGGGCGCGTAGTACGACGTCACCTGGTAACCCCACGACCCGCCGAACGGGTGCTCCGCCACTGGCATGAGCTCGACGTGGGTGAAGCCGAGGTCGGCCACGTAGTCGGGCAACTGCTCGGCCAGCTCGCGGTACGTGAGAGGGCGGTCGCCTTCCTCCGGCACGCGGCGCCAGGAGCCGAGGTGCACCTCGTAGGTCGACATGCGCTGGTTGACGACGTCGACGGACTTGCGACGTTCCATCCACGCGCCGTCCTGCCAGCCGTAGGTGTCGTCGTCGACGATGATCGACGCGGTGCCCGGCGGCACCTCGGCGCGGCGTGCCATCGGGTCCGCCTTGAGGCGGACGCGACCGTCGGCGCCGACGACCTCGAACTTGTAGCGAGCGCCTGGTGCGGCGTCCGGGAGGAACAGCTCCCACACGCCGGACGAGCCGAGCGTGCGCATCGGGTGCACGCGCCCGTCCCACAGGTTGAAGTCGCCCACGACGCGCACCGCGCGCGCCGACGGTGCCCACACCGCGAAGGCGGTGCCCTCGCTGCCCTCGTGCACGCGATGGTGGGCGCCGAGCACCTCCCACAGCTTCTCGTGCCGTCCCTCGCCGATGAGGTGGAGGTCGAGGTCGCCGAGCGTCGGCCAGAAGCGGTACGGGTCGCCGATCGTGACCGTGGTGCCGTCGGGGTAGCGCACCTCGACGTCGTAGGCACCGACGTCCTCGGCGACGCGTGCTTCGAACAGGCCGGCCTCGTGCACCTTCTCGGCGTTCACGCCGGCCACCACCACGGAGCTCGCGGTCGGTCGCCAGATGCGGACGATGTTGCCGTGATGCCCGAGGAAGGCATGGGGGTTGGTGTGCTCGCCGTTCACGATGGCGGTCACCTCGGCGGCGAGCAGACGGCGCGTCACGGAGTCGGATGCAACCACACGGCGGGCCTACCCGTCGCCATGAACGCGCACACCCCGCTGTTGCGCCGTCGGCACGAGGGGTTCAGGACTCGAGGATGCGGGTGACCGCTTCGAGGGGGATGCCGACCCAGTCGGGACGGTTGGCGAGCTCGTAGCCCACCTCGTACACGGCCTTGGCGAGGACGAACGCGTCGAGCACACGCTGGCGGTCGTCCTCGTCCTGCGGCACGAGCGCGTCGATGCCGTCGGTGCCGAAGTACTCCGCGCAGAACGCGTCGCTCACGTGCTGCTCCCATCGGCGGCCGAGCGCGCGCAGCTCGGCGTCGTCCGCACCCTCGCCCCGTTCCACGAGCGCGACCTGCGCGGCGTAGTGGAACGAGCGCAGCATGCCGGCGACGTCGCGCAACGGCGACGACAGGGCGCGCCGCTCGGACAGCGGCACCGCGGGCTCGCCCTCGAAGTCGAGGACGTACCACCCGCGGTCGGTGCGCATCGTCTGGCCGAGGTGGTAGTCGCCGTGGATGCGCATGGCGACACCGGAGTCCTTCACCTTGCGCAGCTGCTCGTACTTGGCGCGGATCGCCTTGCCGTCGAGCTGGCGGGCACGCGAGCGGGCGAGGTTCGACTTCATCGCGTCGGCCCACGCCGCGGGGTCGCCGGGTGACGTGCCGAACGCCTTCGCCAGCGCGAGGTGCATCTCGGCGGTGATGCGACCGAGACGGCCCGCTTCCGGTGCGAAGTTGCCACCGCTCTCGGACGGGTCGTTGCGGCTGTCGTACACGTCGCGCAACGACGTCAGCGCCAGCGCCCATCCGACGGTTCCGCCGTCGAGGAACTCGCGCACGACGGCGAGGTCGCGCCCGTCGCGCCGCCACGCCGCTACCGGCGCGCTGATGTGCCCGAAGCCGGCCGACGCCAGTGCCTCGGTCATCTCGACGTCCGGGTTCGGACCTTCGGCGACGCGCCGGAACAGCTTCATGATCAACCGCTCGTCGTAGACGACCGACGTGTTCGACTGCTCGACGTTCAGCGGGCGGACGCGGTGCACGTCCTCGCCCGGCGCGATGTGCCGCACGAGCGCGAGCGCGAGCTCCGGATCGACGAGCGCGTCGTACACGAGCGCGGGGCCGTCGTCGGTGTCGACGTCACCGAGGAACGAACGACCCTTGCCCTCGAGGAAGCGCTCGGTCTGCTCCAGCGGGCGCAACCCGATCGGCACCTGGAACGTGGCGGACGACCCGTCCTCGAAGGACACGTCCGCCAGCAGCCAGGCGAGCGTCGGCGTCTCCTCGCGCAGCACCTCGAAGGCGTCGACCTCGACCCCCGCGACCTCGCGGTCGACGGCGCCGTACCAGCGCTGGCGGGGCAGGAAGTCCGGCAACAGGGACACGATGGCATTGGCGTCGATCACTCGTCGCTGCCCTCCTCGTGCAGGGTGAACCAATAGAACCCGTACGGCGGGAGGGTGACGAAGTAGGGCAGTTCACCGATGGACGGGAACGGGACCCGCCCGATCATCTCCACCGGCACCTTGCCGGCGAGGTCGGCCAGCATGAGCTCGACCGGTTGCGCGAAGCGGCTCAGGTTGCTCACGCACAGCACGATCGACTCCCGGCCCTCCTCCATCTCGAGGCGACGGAGGTACGCGAGCACCGACGGGTTCTCCGCGGACAGCACCTCGAACGTGCCGATGCCGAACACCGGGTGCTCGCGCCGGATCTCGAGCATGCGCCGCAACCAGTGCAGGAACGACGACGGGTTGCGCGTCTCGCCCTCGACGTTGACGGCCTGGTAGCCGTAGACAGGGTCCATCAGCGTCGGCAGGTAGAGCTGCGCGAAGTCGGCGCGGCTGAACCCGGCGTTGCGGTCGGGCGTCCACTGCATCGGGGTGCGCACGCCGTCGCGGTCGCCGAGGTAGATGTTGTCGCCCATCCCGATCTCGTCGCCGTAGTACATGACCGGGCTGCCGGGCATCGAGAACAGCAGGGCGTGGAACAGCTCCGCGATGCGCCGGTCGTTGTCGAGCAGCGGGAACAGGCGGCGGGCGATCCCGATGTTCCGCCGCATGAGCGGATCGCTCGCGTACTCCGACCACATGTAGTCGCGCTCTTCGTCGGTGACCATCTCGAGCGTCAGCTCGTCGTGGTTGCGCAGGAAGATGCCCCACTGGCAGCCGTCGGGGATGTCGGGCGTCTGCGCCAGGATCTCGGTGATCGGGTAGCGCTGCGCCCGCCGGATGGACATGAACATGCGCGGCATCAACGGGAAGTGGAAGCACATGTGGCACTCGTCGCCGTCGCCGAAGTACTGCACGACGTCGCTCGGCCACTGGTTCGCCTCCGCCAACAGCACGCGCCCCGGGAATTCGGCGTCCACCGTGGCGCGCACGCGCTGGAGGTACTCGTGCGTCTCGGGGAGGTTCTCGCCGTTCGTGCCGTCGCGCTCGAACAGGTACGGGACGGCGTCGAGCCGGTAGCCGTCGAGGCCGAGGTCGAGCCAGAAGCGGACGACGTCGAGCATGGCGTCCCGGACCTCTTCGTTGGCGTAGTTGAGGTCCGGCTGATGGTGGAAGAACCGGTGCCAGTAGTACTGCTCGCGCTGCGGGTCCCACGTCCAGTTCGACGGCTCGGTGTCGACGAAGATGATGCGCGCCTCGGACCACCGCTGGTCGTCGTCGTTCCAGACGTACCAGTCCGCCTTGGGGTTGTCCCGAGACGAGCGGCTCTCCTGGAACCACGGGTGCTGGTCGCTCGTGTGGTTCATCACGAGGTCGGCGATGACGCGGATGCCGCGGCGGTGCGCCTCCTCGATGAGCTGGGCGGCGTCCTTCACGTCGCCGTACGCGGGCAGCACCGAGAAGAAGTCACTGATGTCGTAACCGCCATCGCGCAGCGGTGACTCGTAGAACGGCAGCAGCCAGAGGCAGTCCACCCCGAGCCACTCGATGTAGTCGAGCTTCTCGGTCAGGCCCCGGAGGTCGCCGGTGCCGTCGCCGTTCGAGTCGTAGAACCCGCGCACCGAGATCTCGTAGAAGACGGCGCGCTGGTACCAGCGCGCGTCACCGAAGTCGATGGGCCGCGCCATCAGTGCAGCCTCACACGCGCGCGCTCACGCGCGCCGCACGTGCAGGACGTGGCCGGGGGTGAGCGTGGGATCGAGGCGGACGTACGGCCACGGGTTCGACCACGTGAACGTCTCCCCCGACAGCTCGTCGAACACGTCGAACGGCATGCCGGGTTCGACGCCGAGCGCGGACAGATCGAGCGACAGCGTCGCTTCGTGCCACGTGTGCGGGTCGAGGTTCACGACGCACAGCACGACGTCGTCCTCCTCGCCCACGATGTCGGCGCGCTTGGAGTAGACGAGGACGTTGTCGTTGTCGGCGTCGTGGAAGTGGATGGTGCGCAACGACGCGAGCGCAGGGTGGTGCCGGCGCACGTCGTTCACGAGCGTGATGAACCGGGCGAGCGAGTCGGGGCGGTTCCAGTCCCGCGGCCGCAGCTCGTACTTCTCGGAGTGCAGGTACTCCTCGTTGGCGTCGGACGCAGGCTCGTTTTCGCACAGCTCGTAGCCCGAGTAGATCCCGTAGCTCGGCGCCATCGTGGCCGCCAGCAGCAGGCGCAGCCGGAACGCGGCGGGGGGTCCGTTGCGCAGCACACCGGCGAGGATGTCCGGTGTGTTCGGCCAGAAGTTCGGCCGGAACCAGTCGGCGAGCTCCGTGTGCGCGAGCTCCTCGAGGTACTCCTCCAGCTCCCACCGTGCGGTGCGCCACGCGAAGTACGTGTAGCTCTGCGAGAAGCCGATCTCCGCCAACTTCGACATGACCGCCGGGCGCGTGAACGCCTCGGCGAGGAACACGACGTCGGGGTGCTCGGCGCGCACCGCGTCGATGAGCCATTGCCAGAACGCGAACGGCTTCGTGTGCGGGTTGTCGACGCGGAAGATGCGCACGCCGTGCGCGATCCAGTGGTCGAGGATCTCCTTGCACGCGTCCCACAGCGCAGCGCGATCGCTGTCCTCGTCGGGCCAGAAGTTGATCGGGTAGATGTCCTGGTACTTCTTCGGCGGGTTCTCCGCGTAGGCGATCGACCCGTCGGCCCGGTGCACGAACCACTCGGGATGGGCGCGCACCCATGGGTGATCGGGCGAGCACTGCAACGCGTAGTCGAGCGCGACCTCGAGGCCGTGCGTCGCCGCCTCGTCGACGAAGGCGTCGAAGTCGTCGATCGTGCCGAGCTCGGGGGCGACGGCGGTGTGCCCGCCGTCCTCGCTGCCGATGGCCCACGGGCTGCCGGGGTCGTCGGGACCGGCGCCGACGGTGTTGTCGGGACCCTTGCGGAACGTGTGACCGATCGGGTGCACCGGCGGCAGGTACACGACGTCGAAGCCCATCGCCGCGATGTCGCGCAACCGCTTCGACGCCTGCGCGAGGCCACCTTCGCTGCGCGGGAACATCTCGTACCACGCACCGGTACGGGCGCGCGAACGATCGACCCACAGCGGGAACGGCTTCGTCTTCGTCACGTCGATGGGATCGGGAACGTCCGCCAGCAACGCGGCGACGTGCTGGTCGAGCCCTGCCGTCAACCGCTCGTGGACGGGCAACGAGTCGTCGCGCAGCGCCCGTGCGGCGGACGTGAGCGCGCCGCGCACCGACTTGTCGACCCGGCTCACGAGCCGGTCGAGGAGCAGCGCGCCCTCTTCGAGCACGATGGCCAGCTCGGGATCGCCGGCCGCCGCCTTGATCTCCGCGGCGTGGCGCCAGGTGGCGAACCGGTCGGTCCACGCCTCGATCACGAACTCGTGGGCGCCGACGTCCTCGGCGACGAGCTCGCCCGCCCACTGGTCGAGACCCGGCTCGACGAGGCGCAGCGGCGCCGAGGACCATCCCTTCGTCCCCACCGCACGCCACCGCACCCGGGCGGCGAGGACGTCGTGGCCGTCCCGGTACACGAGCGCTCGCACCGGAACCCGCTCGCCGACCACGGCCTTCGCCGCCATGCGGGAAGGCGTGCTGGGGCGGACGGCTTCGATCGTCAGGCGCGGCAGCACGTCATAAGCCGTACCACGTCGGCCCCTCGCTCACTCGCTCGGTTGCCGCAACGCCCGGGCGTTGGACCACCGTCTCGGTGGTTGCACGCCCGGGCGTTGGACCACCGTTTCGGTGGTTGCACGCCCGGGCGTTGGTAGGTCAGAGGACGACGACCGAGCGGAGGACGTCGCCGCGCGTCATGCGGTCGAACGCGTCCTCGACCTCGTCGAGCGCGATCGTCTCGGACACGAAGCGGTCGAGGTCGAGCCGCCCCTGCAGGTACAGGTCGACGAGCATCGGGAAGTCACGGCTCGGGAGGCAGTCGCCGTACCAGCTCGGCTTGAGGCGCCCGCCCCGTCCGAAGAAGTCGATCATCGGGAGGTCGATGCGCATCTGCGGATCGGGCACGCCGACCTGCACCACCGTCCCTGCGAGGTCCCGGGCGTAGAACGCCTGCTCGAACACCTTCGGGTTGCCGACCGCCTCGACGCACACGTCGGCGCCGTGACCACCGGTCAGCGCGCGGATCGCCTCGACGGGATCGGTCGCGCTCGCGTCGACGACGTGCGTCGCGCCGAACTCCTTCGCCAGCGCGAGCTTGCGGGCATCGAGGTCGACGCCGACGATCGTCGCCGCGCCCGCCAGCCGGGCGCCCGCGATCGCGGCGCAGCCCACACCGCCGCACCCGAACACCGCCACCGAGTCGCCCTTGCCGACCTCGCCGGTGAACATGGCGGCACCGAGTCCGGCCATCACACCGCAGCCGAGCAGGCCGGCCGCGGTCGGCGGCGCGCTCGGGTCGACCTTCGTGCACTGCCCGGCAGCGACCAACGTCTTGTCCGCGAACGCGCCGATGCCGAGCGCGGGCGACAGCGGCGTGCCGTCCGCCAACGTCATCCGCTGCGTCGCGTTGTGGGTGGCGAAGCAGTACCACGGCCGGCCCCGCCGGCACGCCCGGCACTCGCCGCACACCGCCCGCCAGTTGAGGATCACGAAGTCACCGGGCGCCACCGACGACACGTCCGGGCCGACCGCCTCCACGACCCCCGCCGCCTCGTGCCCGAGGAGGAACGGGAAGTCGTCGTTGATGGCGCCCTCCCGGTAGTGCAGGTCGGTGTGGCACACCCCGCACGCCTGCACGCGCACGAGCGCCTCGCCCTCACCGGGATCGGGCACGAGCACGGTCGTGAGTGCGACCGGTGCGCCTTTCTCCTTCGCCACCACGCCGCGGACCTCGTGCATGGGCAGAACCTACGCAAGCGGCAGGGCTCAAGGTGGCGAACCGGGCAGCCGATCAGCAACGAAAGCGATGAAGGCTCGTGCACTTTCGACGCAGCACGGTCCGCCGGGGAGGCTGATGCGTGAGGACCCTCGTACCGCGCGCGACCTCGCACTGGCGGTCGTCGGTGTCGTCCTCGCCACGTCGCTCGCGCTCGGTACCCGTCTGGTCGACCGTGTGCTGTCGTGGGCGCCGCTCGCGGGGCTCAACCGCAACGGCGTGGTCGCCCTCCTCGTGGCCCTGCCCGTCGCCACGACCGTGTTCTCGTTCCGCCGCTACCGCGATGCCGCGACCGCGCGGCGGGAGTTGGCCGCCATCTCCATGCTCGACAGCCTCACGGGGCTCCCCAACCGCCGGTCCCTCCCGGAGTGGTACGCGCAAGCGGTGGCGCGCGCCGACGCCACGTCGTCGACACTCGCCGTGCTCTTCGTCGACCTCGACCGCTTCAAGGCCGTCAACGACCGCCTCGGCCACGACGTCGGCGACCTCGTGGTGTCGACGATCGCCCGCCGGCTGCGCCACAGCGTCGACCACCGCGACCGCGTCATCCGCTACGGCGGGGACGAGTTCGTACTGCTCTGCCACGACGTCGTGACGAAGCAGTTGGCGTTGCGCATCGCCCAGCGCCTCGTCGCCGCCGTCGAGGAACCGATCGACGTCGACGGCTCGCCCGTGTCGCTGTCCGCCAGCGTCGGCATCGCGCTCGTCGACGGCGCCCGCTGCACGATGGACCAGGCGTTGAGCACGGCGGACAGCGCCATGTACCGCGCCAAGGCGTTGGGCAGCGGCCAGGCCGTCGTGCTCGAGCCGGGCGACCGCGACCCCGACGACCGGGAGCGCCGCATCACCGAGCTGCGCGAAGCGCTCGAGCGCGGTGAGTTCGTCGTGCACTACCAGCCGGTCGTGTCGATGCACGACAAGTCGATGATCGGCGTGGAAGCGCTCTTGCGGTGGCAGCACCCCGAACGGGGTCTCCTCCTCCCGGGGCTGTTCGTCGACGACCTCGAGGAGTCGCGCCTCATCCTCCCCGTCGGCGCGTTCGTGCTCGAGACGGCGTGCCGCCAGGCGAAGCTGTGGCAGGACGAGTTCCCCGACCGGCGCTTCCAGGTCGCGGTCAACGTGTCCGGTCACCAGCTCGCGGATCCGGAGTTCTCCTCGTTCGTGACGGAGACCGTGCGCGCCACCGGCGTGCATCCCTCGCACCTGTGCTTCGAGATCACCGAGGGCGCGATCATGGACGACGTCGACGGTGCGTGGGCCACGTTGCGCGCCGCCAAGGAGCGCGGCATCGATCTCGCGCTCGACGACTTCGGCACCGGCTTCTCGTCGCTCAGCTACCTGCGACGGTTCAAGACCGACGTGCTGAAGATCGACCGGACGTTCGTGACCGGCCTCGGTCGCAGCGTCGAGGACACGGCCATCGTCGAACATGTCATCGGCCTCGCGCACGCGCTCGGCATGCGCACCGTCGCCGAGGGCATCGAGCGCGAGGAGCAGTACACGCACCTCCTCACCTTCGGGTGCGACGAGGGGCAGGGCTTCTGGTTCAGCCAGGCGCACCCGGCGGACGTCATCACGCGCCTGCTGCGCCTGCGCACGGACACACCCCGGTCGGAACCGGCGTGGTCCACCGAACGCGTCGCCGACGTCCTCGCGGTGTGACGGAGAGGGCGCGCGGTGGCGCCGTCTAGGGTGCCGAGGCGTATGAAGGCGCTGCGCAGCTTCACCGTCCGCCCGAGCCTGCCACCGGAGCTGTCGGCGCTCGAGACGCTGGCGATGAACCTGCGGTGGTCGTGGGACGAGCAGACCCGCGACCTGTTCCGTTGGGTGGATCCCGAGCAGTGGGACGCGTCGATCCACGATCCCGTGCGCCTCCTCGGGCTCGTGGGACGCGACCGTCTCGACGCGCTCGCCGCCGATGCCGGGTTCATGCGCTTCCTCGACGAGATGCACACCGAGCTCGAGGGCTACCTGTCGAAGCCCCGGTGGTTCCAGACGCGCGACGCCACGCCCCTGCGCTCGGTTGCGTACTTCTCCCCCGAGTTCGGCATCGCCGAGGCCCTGCCGCAGTACTCGGGCGGCCTCGGCGTGCTCGCCGGCGATCACCTCAAGGCGTCCTCCGACCTCGGCGTGCCGCTCGTCGGCGTCGGCCTCTTCTACCGCCACGGCTACTTCCGCCAAGAGCTGTCGGTCGACGGCTGGCAGCAGGAGCGCTACCCCGATCTCGACCCGTACGCGATGGCCCTCACGCGCGTGGAGGACGTGCGCGTGCAGGTCGACATCGCCGGTCGCCCGCTGCAGGCAGCCGTGTGGCGCGCCGCCGTCGGTCGCGTGCCCCTCTACCTGCTCGACGCCGACGTCGAGGAGAACCCCGACGACCTCCGCCAGGTCACCGACCGGCTGTACGGCGGCGACGTCGAGCATCGCCTGCGCCAGGAGATCCTGCTCGGCGTCGGCGGGGTGCGGGCGCTGCAGGCCGTCGGCGTCGAGACGCAGGTGTTCCACACCAACGAGGGCCACGCCGGGTTCCTCGGCCTCGAGCGCATCCGCCAGCTCGTCGTCGACCAAGGGCTCTCCTACACCGACGCCATCGAAGCGGTGCGTGCCGGCAACATCTTCACGACGCACACGCCGGTGCCCGCGGGCATCGACCGGTTCCCGCGCGAGCTCGTCGAGAAGTACTTCACCGCCTGGGCGCAGCAGTGCGGCGTCACCATCGACGACCTCATGGATCTCGGGCACCGCGCCGGCGATCCGCCCGACGAACGCTTCAACATGGCGGTGATGGGGCTGCGGCTGGCGGGACGTTCCAACGCCGTGTCGAAGCTGCACGGTGACGTGAGCCGCGACATGTTCGCCGACCTGTGGCCGGACGTGCCGACCGACGAGACGCCGATCACGTCGATCACCAACGGCGTGCACGCGTTCACGTGGGTGTCGGCGGAGATGGCCGACCTGCTGTCGCGCTACGTGCTGCCCGACTGGGACGGTGCGGGTCCCGATCGCTGGGAGCGCATCGACGACGCGCGCGACGACGAGTTGTGGCGCACCAAGGAGCAGGGCCGGGAACGGTTGCTGTCGTTCGTCCGGCGCCGGCTGCGCGAATCGTTCCTCGCCCGCGGTGTCTCGCCGTCCGAGCTCGTGTGGTGCGACGAGGTGCTGGACGGGAAGGCGCTCACGATCTGCTTCGCGCGCCGCTTCGCCAGCTACAAGCGCGCCACGTTGCTGCTGTCGCAACCGGAGCGGTTGCGCACGTTGCTGCTCGCGGGTGACCGGCCGGTGCAGTTCGTGTTCGCCGGCAAGGCCCATCCCGCGGACGACACGGGCAAGGAGATGATCCGCCGCATCGTCTCGTTCACCGCCGACATCGGCATCCGCCACCGGTTCGTGTTCCTCGAGGACTACGACATCGCGGCCGCACGCGCGCTGTACCAGGGCGCGGACGTCTGGCTGAACACGCCGCGCCGGCCGATGGAGGCGTGCGGCACGTCGGGCATGAAGGCCGCGCTCAACGGCGCGCTGAATTGCTCGATCCTCGACGGTTGGTGGAACGAGCTGTTCAACGGGGAGAACGGCTGGGCGATCTCGTCCGCAGAGGCGGTCGACGACGAGGAGCGCCGCGACGAGATCGAGGCCAACTCGTTGTTCGAGCTGCTCGAGCGCCAGGTGGTGCCGCTGTTCTACGAACGGTGGGAAGGGCCGGTGCCCCGCCGCTGGGTGCGCCGCATCAAGGCGTCACTGCGATCGCTCGGGCCGGAGGTCACCGCGGCGCGCATGGTGCGCGACTACGTCGAGCGCCTGTACGAGCCGACGGCGGGGCAATCGGACCGCCTGTCGTCGGACGCGTTCCATCCCGCGGTCGACCTCGCGGCGTGGAAGGCACGCGTGCTCGCGGCGTGGGACGGCGTGAAGGTGCTGTCCGTCGACACCGACGTCGAGGTGGCCAACCTCGGCACCGACCGCGCCGTCGGCGCAGTGGTCGAGCTCGGGTCGCTGACGCCCGACGACGTCGAGGTGCAGCTCGTGCACGGTCTCGTCGGTCAGGGCAACGAGCTGGAGCACACGGCCGTCACGCCGATGCACCGCGCCGGCGACGGTGGCGGTACGGCGACGCGCTACGACGGCACCTTCACGTGCGAACGGGCCGGACGCTACGGGTTCACCGTGCGCGTCGTGCCCGCCCACCCGGGGCTGGCCTCGCCGGTCGAGCTCGGCCGCATCGCCTGGGCCTGAGTCAAGCGCCACACCATGACCGCGGCGAGGACTGCGGCGAGCGCGAGCACGAGGAAGCCGGCGGCCATGATGCGATCGGCCGACGCGAACTGGTCGATCTTGTCCGAGGCGTTGAACGTCGTGATGCTGCTGTCCGACGGATGGACGCCGCGCCCGATGGCGTAGACGATCGCGCCCGCGGCGTACGTGACCCACCAACCGACGACGATGCCGAGCTGGTTGGTGCTCACTGCCGCCGACCGGTACAGCTGCAACTCCGGCACGACGTAGTTGGCGAACGGGATGAACCAACCGCCGATGGCCCACCCCGGGCCGGGGCTGATCGACCCCGCCAGCCGTTCGGCGTTCTGCGCGTGGCGGTACTGCCAGATGATGAACAGCACCGCGCACGTTAGGAAGAGCACCAGGAACGTGCCGACCGCGCCGCCGACCGCGTTGTCCGCATCGTGCACGTCGCCGTTCAGCGCGGACGCGACGAAGTTGTCGGAGATCACCGACGCGCGGTGGAACGCAGCGACCGCGCTCGCGATGCAGGCGACCGCCGTGATGGGGAACAGGATGCACAACGCCACCGCGAGACCGCGCAAGGACTGCAACGGCCGCGCCGTCGAGTAGCCGTACGGCGTGGCGCCGTACGTCGGGTACGCGCTGGCCGGGTACGGCGCGCCGAACGCCGGCGGTGGTGGCGGCTGCTGCCACGACGGCGGCTGCTGCCATCCCGGTGAGGGTGGCGGCGGTGGCGGCAACTGGCTCATGGGCGCCGACGGTACCGCTGTCGCCGTTCGCCGCGAATGAGAACACGTTCTAGTCTGCCGCCCGTGGAGCGGTTCCAGGGGCGGGTGGCCGTCGTGACCGGCGCGGGGTCGGGCATCGGGCAGGCGACGGCGGTGCGTCTCGCCGCCGAAGGTGCCACGGTCGTCGCCGTCGACGTCGACGGCGACGGGTTGGCCGCGACCGCCGATCTCGTCCCCGCCGCCGAGACCGTGCAGGGCGACGTCCGCGACGCCGCGTTCGCCCCCGATCTCGTCGCGGGTGTCGTGGCGCGTCACGGCCGCATCGACGTGCTCGCCAACGTCGCCGGCATCCTGCGCACCTCGATCACGCACGAGATGGCGCTCGAGGACTGGGACCGCGTCCTCGCCGTCAACCTGACCGGCACGTTCCTGTGCTGCCGCGCCGCCATCCCCGCGCTGCTCGAGCACGGTGGCAACATCGTGAACGTCGCGTCCACGGCCGCGCTGGCCGGACAACCGTGGGCCGCCGCCTACTCCGCGTCGAAGGGCGGGGTGCTCGCGCTGACGCGCACGATCGCGGTCGAGTACGGCCAGCAGGGGCTCCGCTGCAACGCCGTGTGCCCGGGGTCGATCGACACGCCGATCACGAACGACTTCGTGTTCCCCGAGGGCGTCAACACGAAGTTGGTGCGCCGCTTCATGGCCCTCGACCGTTCCCGCGGGCCGGAGACGGTCGCTGCCGCGATCGCGTTCCTCGCGTCGGACGACGCCGTGCACGTCAACGGCGAGGACGTGCGCGTCGACGGAGCGACGTTGTCGTGAAGTTCGCGTATGCCGCCACGTGGATGGATCCCGCGTCGTACGTCCCGATGGCGCGCGCCGCCGACGAGTCGGGATGGTGGGCGTGCGCGTGCTCCGAGCACGTCGCCAACCCCAAGGTGCTGCGCTCGAAGTATCCCTACACCGAGTCGGGCGATCGCCGGTGGGAGGCGTTCACGCCGTGGCCCGACCCGGTCGTCGCGATCGCGTCGATGGCGGCGGTCACGTCGCAACTGCGCTTCTTCACGAACATCTACGTGTTGCCCCTGCGCTCGCCGTTCGCGGTGGCGAAGGCGTTCGGCACGCTGGCGGTGCTGTCACACAACCGCGTGGCCCTCGGCATCGGCATGGGGTGGATGGAGGAGGAGTTCCAGCTCATGGAGCAGCCGTTCGCCCGGCGGGGAAAGCGGGGCGACGAGATGCTCGAGGTCGTGCGCGCACTGTGGGCCGGCGGGTGGGTCGAGCACCACGGCGACTTCTACGACTTCGACGAGCTCGAGATGAGCCCCGCCCCCACCGAGCCGGTGCCGATCTACGTCGGCGGCCTGAGCGACGCGGCGCTGCGCCGCGCCGCCCGCCATGACGGGTGGATCTCCGATCTCCAGTCGACCGCGGAGCTGGCCGAGGCGTGCGCCACGTTGCGCCGCTACCGCGAGGAGGCGGGCACGATCGACCGCCCGTTCACGGTCGTGGGCTCTGCCAACGACGCCGCCGACGTCGACGGGTACCGCCGGTTGGAGGAGGCGGGCGTCGACGTGCTGCTCACCTGGCCGTGGGTCTTCTACACGGGCTTCAAGTCGGACGAGCAGCAACGCATCGACGGCATCCGCCGCTTCGCCGACGACGTCATCGGAAGGTTCTGAACACGTACTCCGCCATCGGGGTGCACTGCAGGGTCGACGTCTCGGCGAACGTGTCCATGTGGTTGTTGACGCGGTCGATGTTCGCCTTCAGTGCGGCGTTGTCACCGCCGGAGCCGAAGAAGCGGTGGAAGTCGAGCATGTCCTCGAACGTGGGCGTCGCTTCGTACACGTAGGCGCGGATGGCGGGTGCGTCGGGCGTCACCGCCCGCACGACCGCGTTGCGCACGTACAACCACAGCGGATGGATGACGAAGCTCAACGGCGTGTGCTCGCCGTGCCAGACGCGGAAGAAGTCGTCGTCGGACAACCCGTGCTTCTTGTCGAACACCGTCGTGATGCTGAGCCCGGGGCTGCGCGTGCCGTCCGGCCACGTGCGGTTGTCGCCGTACGCGCGCGGCACCGACTCCGTCACCAGCCAACCGTGCACCTCTGCCGCGGGCGTCGACGTGATGACGCGCTCCGCGTCGCCGCGGTCGTCGAGTGAGTCGAGCCAGATCGACACCGAACCGCACAGCAGGTTGCCCGTTCCCGGTTGCGCGCCGACGCGCAGCACCGCGCCCGCCGGCTCCTCCACCAGCACGCGCACGCCGGCGGCGCCGGTGCCGACGAGCGCGGGACCGACGTCGTCCACCAGCGCCCGCTCGATCGGCGCGAGCGCCTGGTCCGGCGCCCGCCACAGCCCGTAGCACAGCTTCTCCATCCCACCCTCCTGCGACTTGGTGTCTCGTCAGCGACCGCGGAACTCGGCCTTCCCCGGGCCGTGTGCGAGGAACGACTGCACGCCGGTGCGGGCGTCCTCGGTACCGAAGACCTCCACGAAGAGGCGCTGCTCGAGCTCGAGACCGTCCTCCAACGGCCCGTCGAGGCCGCGGTCGATCGCCTGCTTCGCGAGCCCTTGGGCGACGACCGCCCCGCGGGCGAGCTCGGCGGCGCGCGCGATGGCGCGGTCGAACAGCGCCTCGGGCTCGACGACCTCGTCGACGAGGCCGATGCGCAACGCCTCGTCGGCGTCGACCTGCCGGCCGGTGAGGATCTGCTCCTTCGCCCGCGCCGGCCCGACGAGGCGGGCGAGTCGTTGCGTCCCACCGCCGCCGGGGATGATCCCGAGCAGGATCTCGGGCTGGCCGAAGCGGGCGCGGGTCGACGCGATGCGGAAGTCGCACGCCAGCGCCAACTCGCAGCCGCCGCCCAGCGCGACGCCGTTCACCGCCGCGATCGTGGCGCGCGGGATGGCGGCGACGGCGTTGAGCGCATCGAAGAACAACCGGCCGATCGTGCGCGCCTCGTCCGGACCGCCGAACTCGCTGATGTCAGCGCCGGCCGCGAACACGCGATCGCCGCCGGTGACCACGACCGCGCCCGGTGGTTCGTCGTGCAGCACACGGGCGACATCGCGCAACTGCGCGAGCAGCGCGCTCGACATCGCGTTCACCTTCGGGTTGTCGAGCGTGACGACCGCGAC
>Ga0070741_10001142_pt1 | contig 84320 bp, 84 predicted proteins | sample Coa_R1_4_FD_66440 | JGI IMG/M metagenome (GOLD analysis project Ga0070741, IMG submission 66440) | Surface soil microbial communities from Centralia Pennsylvania, which are recovering from an underground coalmine fire - Coalmine... | ecosystem: Environmental > Terrestrial > Soil > Unclassified ... | reverse complement strand
CCAGGACGAGCTGGACACGTTCGCGATGAAGATCAACGGGCGTCCCCGAGAGGTTCTTGGCTGGAAGACTGCAGCCGAGAGATTCGCCGAGCTTGTCGCGCTCACCGCTTGAGGCCGCCCATGGCTATAGGCCTGCCACGACCGCCAGAAAGCTCGGGCATTCGGCTGCTACCGTCCGCGCGTGGAACCTGGGGGCCCTGGAGGGGGATGCGGACATGGCGGATGTCGTCGTTGTGGGCGCCGGAATCGTCGGGCTGTCAACAGGGATGCTGCTGGCGCGGGACGGTCACACGGTCACCGTGCTGGAGCGCGATTCGGCCGTGCCGGGATCGCCCGAGGACGCGTGGACATCGTGGGAACGCAAGGGCGTCAACCAGTTCCGGATGCTGCACTTCTTCCAGCCCCGGATGCTCTCGCTGCTCGAAACCGAACTGCCCGAGGTTCCGGCCCGGATGGCTGACGCCGGCGCCCTCCGCTTCAACCCGATCCCCGGCGCACCCGACACGCTGACGGGCGGCTGGCGTGAGACCGACACCGAGTTCGACGCCCTGACCGGTCGGCGCCCTGTGATGGAGGCTGCGTTCGCGGCCGCGGCCGAGAACACGCCGGGCCTCACCGTGCGCCGCGGCGAAGCGGTGGCCGGCTTTGTCACCGGACGGGAGACGACGCCGGGCGTTCCTCACGTCAGCGGTGTCCGCACCGAGGGCGGCGAGGAGATCGCAGCCGACCTCGTCATCGACGCCTGCGGGCGCCGGTCGTCGTTGCCCATGCTGCTGGCGTCCATCGGGGCCCGCCCGCCGATCGAAGAACTCGAAGACAGCGGCTTCCTCTATTACGGCCGTCACTTCCGGTCGGCGGACGGGTCAACGCCGCCGCCGTTCGGCCCCCTCCTCATGCCGTATGGATCGATCTCCGTACTGACCCTCCCGGCCGACAACGGGACGTGGGGCATCGGCATCATCACCAGCGCCAAGGACGCTCCCTTGCGCCCCTTGAAGGAGATCGACCGCTGGACCGAGGTCGTCAAGAGCTTCCCGCTGGTCGCCCACTGGCTCGACGGCGAGCCCCTCGACGACCAGGTCGCCGTCATGGCCAAGATCGAGGACCGCCACCGCCGCTTCGTCGTCGACGGCGCCCCGGTCGCCACCGGCGTACTTGCCGTGGGGGACTCGTGGGCTTGCACGAATCCGTCGCTGGGCCGCGGCATGGCCATCGGCCTGACGCACGCCGTCGCTCTTCGCGACCAGCTCCGCGACGGCCCACTCGACAACCCGGCGAAGCTCGCCCTGGCCTGGGACGACCGCACGGGGGCGACCGTGGAGCCGTACTACCGGTCCACGCTCGAGTACGACCGACACCGGCTCGCCGAGGTCGAGGCCTACGCCAACGGCGAGCCGTACGAGCCTGGTGACCCGGCGTGGGACATGACCCACGCCCTCGAGCTGGCGTCGGGCCGGGACCCCGACATCTTCCGCGGCATGCTTCGCATCGTCGCCGTGCTCCAGACGCCCGACCAGGCCTTCGCGGCGCCGGGGGTGGCGGACAAGGTCGTCGAGCTGGGTGGAGGATGGCGCGACGAGCCGCCCCTGCCCGGCCCCGACCGCGAGGGCTTGCTGTCGATCGTCGCCCGGTAGCGCGACAGACCAACGAGAGAGGAGCGCGGCATGCGCGTAGACGTCAACGGTGTCGGCATCGAAGTCGACGTTGCCGGTGAAGGGCGACCCGTCGTCCTGCTGCACGGCTTCCCGGACTCCGGCCGCCTGTGGCGCAACCAGGTGCCGGCTCTCACCGGCGCCGGCTTCCAAGCCATCGTCCCCGACCTGCGGGGCTACGGCGACTCCGACAAGCCGCAAGACGTCAATGACTACGCCCTTCCCTTCCTCGCCGGCGACGTGCTCGGCGTCCTGGACCATCTCGGCATCCAACGCGCCCACGTCATCGGCCACGACTGGGGCGCCGCGCTGGCGTGGGGCATCGCCGCACTGGCCCCTGACCGCGTCGACCATCTCGTCGCCATGTCGGTCGGCCACCCGAGCGCCTTCGCGGGCGCGGGACTCCCGCAGCGGGAGAAGTCCTGGTACATGCTGCTCTTCCAGTTCCAGGGCATCGCCGAGCAGTGGCTTACCAATGACGACTGGGCCAACTTCCGCAGCTGGGGTCGCCACCCCGACAGCGACGCCGTCATCGCCGACCTCGACAAGACCGGTGCGCTCACGCCGGGCCTCAACTGGTACCGCGCCAATGTGCCGCCCGAATCACTCATCAGCCCCGCCATCGAGCTCCCGCCCGTGCAGGCCCCGACGATGGGGATCTGGAGCTCAGGTGACTTCGCCCTCCTCGAGTCGCAGATGACGGACTCGGCCACCTTCGTCACCGGGCCGTGGCGCTACGAGCGCATCGACGGCCCGGGCCACTGGATGCAACTCGAGGCGCCCGACAAGGTCAACGCCCTGCTGGTCGACTTCCTGCCGAGCTGACGGGCTAACTGGCAGACCGACCGGGCCGACCCTCTACGCGGTCGCCCTCACAACACGAAGCGGCGACCCCGGCGGTCCGATGCGCCGAATGTCGTCGACGCGCAGTCCCGCGCCCTGAACGTGTGACGCGATCTCGTCGGGGCTCCGGAAGCCGTCATCGTGGTGGCCGCCGAACCCGTTGATGACCGACGCCGTCGGGCCCGCGGCGAAGAAATCGGCGACGAGGAACACGCCGCCGGGTGCGAGCACACGCGCGATCTCGTGCAAGGCAGCCGCGTGGTCGCCCCAGTGGTGGTACGACACCGTGCTGACGGCGAGGGCCACGCTCCGGCTGCGCATCGGAAGGCGCACGGCCTCGGCGACCGCGCACGGGAGCGCGAGCTTGTCCGCGGCAACGCGAGCCATGCCGGCCGACGAGTCCACACCGAGCACTGACCGACCGACCAGCCGGCCACCCAGGGCGCCGAGGAGCTCGCCGGTACCGCACCCGATGTCGACGACGGCACCCGCGGGGAGGTCTGTTCCCTCGACCGCTTGCACCACCTGGCGGTGAACCCAGTGGAAGAAGAACCGGGCCGGACTGCGGTCGTAGGTCCCGGCCCACTCGTCGAACTCGTGGCGCTCGTGGCTGTGGTGCTTCAGCACGGCGACAGTATTGACGACGGTACCTACGGGCACGAGCAGCGCCGCCCCACAAATGGAACAATTGTCTGCGATACAGGCGTGGCACGAGCGGGCCCGGCGCAGACCGCTCGAAGGGTTGGGGGAATGCAACACAACACGTCCGGGGGAGTCGACACGCGAACGGCCGTCGATCGCCTGCGGCACCTCCTCGAGTCTGCGCCCGAGATCCTCACCTACCGCTACCGGCTGTTCCCGGAACCTCGGCTCGAGCACATCAGCGCGTCGGTCGAAGTCCTCGGCGGGTACCCGGTCGAGGAATGCCTCGCCGACCCGAACTTCATCTTCAGCGTCGTGCATCCCGACGACGTCGAGGCCGTCCAAGCAGGCATCGCCGACCCTGATTCCGCCACCGGACCCTTCTGCCTGCGTTGGCGGCGCAAGGACGGCGACTGGCGTCGGCTCGAGGCGCACCATGTCATCCTGCGTGACGACACCGGGCGCGTCGTGGCCATGGAGGGCGTGGCCGTGGACGTCACCGAGCGGTACCGCCTCGCCGACCGGCTGCTCGAAGCGCAGGCGGTGGCGCACTTGGGGAGCTGGGAATGGGATGTCGGCACCGATCGAGTCACGTGGTCCGACGAGCTCTACCGATTGTTCGGGCTGAGTCCCGGTGAGTTCGCGGCGACCTACGAGGCCTATCTGGACCGTGTGCACCCCGAAGACCGATCGATGGCCGAAGCGAACGTGGCGCGCACGGTCGAGACCCAGCAGCCCTTCGCCGCCGACTACCGCATCGTGCGTCCCGACGGCGAGGTCCGCTGGCTGCGGAGCCACGGCCGGGTCGCACGTGGCGACGGCGGCGAGGTGCGCCTGATCGGCACCTGCCTGGACATCACCGAGCAGAAGCTGCTCGAACACGCCCTCTCCCACCAAGCCCTGCACGACCACCTGACCGGTCTTCCGAATCGTCTCCTGCTGGCCGACCGTCTCGAGCTCGCCCTCTCGCGCGCGGCACGCCACGACGACGAAGTCGGTGTGCTGTTCGTCGACCTCGACGGCTTCAAATCCGTCAACGATCGCTACGGCCACGACGGCGGCGACACCGTGCTGCGGGCCGTGGCGCAGCGACTGGCCGACGCCGTGCGGCCGAGCGACACCGTTGCCCGTTACGGAGGTGACGAATTCGTCGCCGTCTGTGAAGAGATCTCCAACGAGGACGCCATCCACCTCGCCCGTCGCATCTCGGCTGCCGCCGGCCGACCCGTCGACCTCAACGGCGAGGAAGTGTGCCTTACCGCGAGCGTGGGCCTTGCGTTGGGCGGGATGGCAGGGGACGCCGACCTTCTCATCCGCGACGCGGACGCGGCGATGTACCGCGCCAAGGTCGCGGGCGGCGGCGGCGTGGAGGTCGCCCCGCGCTCGGGCACCTAGAGCGTCGCACCAGAAGGCCCGGCGCTAGGAGAACCGGCCGATCTCGGTGCGACGTTCGAGAGGTAGCGGTGAGATGTCACCCGGGGTAGGCACCGTCGGTGACGGCGGCGCCGGCTTCAGCCCCTGGAGATATCCGGCTGTCTGTTGCAGCTGCCGTACCGGGTCAAGCGGGAGCGGGACGCGCACGCCATCGGGATAGCGCGCCTCGGTCCACATCAAGAACCGGTTCGTCGGATTCCATGTGAACTCGGGGATGATCCAACCGTCGTCGCCGTTGTGGGTGAGGCGCCGGACCGAACCGCTGGCCAGGTTCAACTCGTAGAGGTCGGTCGACTCCTGGGCCACGGGCTGCAGGAAGCCGGCCTCGAACAGCGGCAGCACCAGCAGATAGTCCTCGTCGGTCGTGAGCCCGGCATCGTTCGTCAACCCGGCGAACGTGTTGAAGAAGCCGGGGTGGTCACGCGTCGACATGAAGATGACGTTCTTCATGTCGGGTGTGAACAGCGCCTGCTCGTCCCAGGCCGGTGAGTCAGTGAGCCGGGTCGTGTTCGTGGTGTCGCACGGCGCAGGGATGCCGGCGGCGTTGAACGTCACGCGGCAGTAGAAGAGCTCGAGGTTCATCGCCGTGCCCCACGACTCCGTGTAAAGGAAGCCGCTGCCGTCGGGCGCCCACCACTGCGTCTCGTAGTAGTGGCCATTGGCGGGGCGAACCACCGTCGTATTCGCGAGGTGCGGCGGATGGACGCCGTCGTCGACAAAGGACGCGATCCGCACGTCCCACTTCCCCTGGCCCGAGTCGTCGACGAAGTTCCAATTGAGATGGGCCCACACGACGTGCTTGCCGTCGGGCGACCAGTAGGCGTGGTAGTCGTCCTCTCCCTCGCCCGAGCCGTGGGCCGCGTCGAGCGCGGTCAGCTGTGTGACGTGCGAGCCGTCAGGCCGCATCACGTACAGCGCTGAACCAAGGCCGCCGAACCCGGGCGAGCCGACGCGGATGTTCCGCTTGTCCCACGAGTGGAACAGGATCCAGTTGCCTTGCGGCCGCACCGCGGGCACGCCGTTGGGCGCGGCCGGCGCCTGCGGTGAGCACGTCAGACACTGCAGGTCCGACCCGTCGAGCTTGGCCGACGAGATGTAGACCTGCTGCCCTTTCCCGTCGCCGAAGTCCTTGGCGAACACGACCCGGCCGTCGGGCATGAAGACCGGTGCCTGTCCGTACGCGTAGGGGTTCTGGCTGACGGTGAAGCGGCCGGTCGACGAGTCGGCCAGGGCGCGCGCCGGCACGAGCAGCGCAGCAAGAATGAGTGCGGCTACAGCCCCGCGTGTGAACGTTCGCACCTTCTGTGCAATTCGCCGCCGGCGAAGAAGAGTCCTCCCCAGCTAGTAGAGGATCATCTGGGTGCAGCGAAACAGGGCGATCGTCTTGCCCGTCGTCTCGTTGGTGACCGTGCAGTCCCACACTTGGGTGCTGCGGCCTCTATGGGCCGGGGTTGCGACACCGACGACGCGCTCCCCCTCGCGGGCACTGCCGAGGAAGTTCGCCTTCAGCTCGATGGTCGTGAAGCTGTTGGATCCCTCGGGCCGGTTGGCGCCGACGCCGATGGCCGCCAACGAGTCGGCGAGGGCGACCACGGCTGGAGCGAACAGGAAGCCGGTGCCGGCGATGAGCGGGCCCGTCACATCCATGTGCCCGACTACACGCTCCTCGGCGATCTCGGTTGTCTCGACACCGAGCACACCCGGCACGCGGTCCGAGAAGAACTCGTTGATCTCCCGCACACGTTCGTCGTTCACGCGTGGAGAATGGCACGCGGGGCTGCTCGCGCGCCGAGCGATGCGGCTGCGTTAGCGAGGGCGCGTACCGACGCGGCCGAGGGCGGCCTCGAACACGGCCATCACGTCGGGGCCGTAGGCGTCGCCGGCGGCGCTGCCGATCTGCACGATCGACATCAGCAGCGACAGGGTGATCGTCACCATCCCGTTGGCAACTGCCACCGGATCGATGTCGGTGCGCACCAGCCCGGCCGCCTGCTCGGAGCGGAGCCGCTCGACGCAGGCCTTGCGCAGCTCGGCCAGGGCCGGGAGCTCGAGAACCCGGACCGTGACATCGGGCTCGAGGCCGGCGAGGAGGCGCCGGGCGAGGGGGTGGCGGTCGACGGCGGCGACAAGAGTCACCAACAACGCCTGGCGCCAGTCGTCGGGGCCGGCGTGCGGATCGTCGAGGATCGTCGGCAGGCCCTCGTTGATGACGGCCGCCGCGTCCTCGTCGGCGGCTGCGAAGAACAGCGCCTCTTTGTTGGGGAAGTAGGCGTAGGCGAGGGTGCCGCTGACCGCCGCATCCCGGGCGATGTCGGCCACCGACGTCGACCGGTAGCCGTCCCGCCCGAAGCGGTCGATCGCCGCGTGCAGGATCGCCTGCCGCGTCTGCTCACCCTTGCGCTGTGCCACTGGTCACCCAGAATAGCGGAATTGAGGGATTGAGTAAATCACTCAGATCATTTAGCATGACGTCCATGACCACCCCCCAGCGCACGGTCCCCACCCGCCGCATCTCCTTCGAGGAGTCGCTGCAGGACCTGCCCAAGCACTACGCGGCCGACGGCGACCTCATCCAGAGCCACATCGCCGCCAACCTGTCGTCGGTCTTCCCCGACGGCGAGGACTTCTTCGTCCGCTCGGTGCGCCACTTCCGTGACCAGATCACCGACCCCGAGCTCAAGAAGCAGGTCGGCGGGTTCATCGGCCAGGAGGCCATGCACGGTCGCCAGCACCGGGCGTTCAACGATCGCCTCGATGAGCTCGGCTACCCGGTGAAGCGCTTCGAGCGTCTGACCAAGAAGGGCCTGGCGCTGCGCACGCGCTTCGCGCCGGCCAAGTCGAACCTGGCCGCAACGGCCGCCCTCGAACACTTCACCGCGACCCTCGCCGAGCTCTTGCTCACGAGCGAGGAGACCCGGGCCATGTTCGGCAACGACGAGGTGCGCAACCTCTTCCTGTGGCACGCCCTCGAGGAGTCCGAGCACAAGGCCGTCGCTTTCGACGTCTACAAGGCTGTCGGCGGCACCGAACGCATGCGCGTGTGGACGATGAAGTTCCTGCGCTTCGGCTTCGTCCTCGGCATGATCGTGCAGGTCATCGTCTCGATGCTCTTCGACCGGGCGACGTACAACCCGCGCACCGTGTGGAAGAGCGTGCGACGCCTCCGCCGCTCTCCGATCATGGACAAGGCGCTGTGGCTTCAGCTCAAGGACTACGACCGACCCGACTTCCACCCTGACGACCGCGACACGACCGAGCTCGTTGCGCAGTGGCGGGCTGAGCTGTTCGGCGAGCATGGCACGCTGAATGACAAGCTCGTCACCTCCGCCGCGTAGCAATGGAACACCTCGACGTCCTCATCGTCGGCGCCGGCCTCTCGGGCATTGGCGCCGGGCACCACGTCCAGAACGAGTGCCCGTGGGCGACGTACGCGATCTTCGAGGCACGCGACGCCATCGGCGGCACGTGGGACCTCTTCCGCTATCCCGGCGTGCGCTCGGACTCGGACATGTTCACCCTCGGCTACCCGTTCCGGCCGTGGAGCGGGGCGAAGTCGATCGTCGACGGCCCGTCGATCCTGCAGTACATCAAGGACACGGCCGCGGCTGAAGGCATCGATGACCACATCCGCTTCAACCACCGGATCGTCACCGCCGACTGGTCCACCAACGACGCGTGCTGGCACGTCACCGCCGAGCGCACCGACACCGGAGAGCGCGTCGAGCTGACTGCCGGCTTCCTCTTTTCCTGTAGCGGTTACTACCGCTACGACCACGGCTACACACCCGAGTTCGCTGGTACCGAGCACTTCCACGGCCCGATCGTTCATCCCCAGCACTGGCCGGAGGACCTCGACTACGAGGGCAAGCGCGTCGTTGTCATCGGCAGTGGCGCCACCGCCGTCACCCTCGTGCCCTCAATGGCCGACAAGGCGGCGCACGTCACGATGCTGCAGCGGTCGCCCACCTACATCGCATCGCTGCCCGAGAAGGACCCGATCGCCAACGCGCTGCGCCGCGTGCTTCCCCCTCGATTGTCCGGCCCCACCGTGCGTTGGCTCAAGGCCCTCACCACCCAGGGCTTCTATCGGCTCAGCAAGCGCCGCCCCGAGCTGGTCAAGCACATCCTGCGCAGGGGTCTGCAGCGAGAGCTGCCCAAGGGCTACGACATCGACACCCACTTCACACCGAGTTACAACCCGTGGGATCAGCGTTTCTGCGCCGTCCCCAACGGCGACCTGTTCCGGGCCATCCGCGAGGGCACCGCGTCGGTGGTGACCGACCACATCGACACGTTCACTGAGAACGGGCTCCTCTTGAAGTCGGGCGCCGAACTCGAGGCCGACATCGTCGTCACCGCCACCGGGCTGGAGCTCTTGTTCCTGGGCGGCATCGCGTTGTCGGTCGACGGCGTCGACGTCGACGTGTCCGAGCGACTCACCTACAAGGGCATGATGCTCGAGGACGTCCCCAACATGGCGATCGCCGTCGGCTACACGAACGCCTCGTGGACGCTGAAGTGCGACCTCACGTGCGAGTACGTCTGCCGGCTGCTCAATCACATGCATGTCACCGGACTGCGGCAGTGCACGGCGGTCAATCAGGATCCGTCGGTCACGCGTTCGCCGCTGTTGAGCCTGAACTCGGGCTACATCCAGCGCTCCGCCCACCGCTTCCCCAAGCAGGGCTCGCGTTTTCCGTGGCAGGTGCACCAGAGCTACCTGGCCGACTACCGGGCGTTGAAGCGCAGCGGCATCGAGGACGACGCCATGGTCTTCTCCAACCCCGAGCCCAGCGAGGTCCTCGAAGCCGTCTCCTGACGCCGGGAGTCAGTCTTCAGCGTTCAGTCGTCGACCTTCTCCCCCAAGACCCTCTCCGGTGACTCCGCGAGCTTCTCGAGGCTGGCGATGAACTTGTCGAAGGTCTTGTCGAAGTCGGACGGCTTGCGCGCCCGCTTGGTCGGATTGGCCGAGCTGATGATCTGGTAGCGGGCCATCGAGTGCCAGGCGCCCTTGGCCTTCAGCGCCTCTTCCACCGCCTTCACGGCCTTGGCCGCTTCCAGGACCTTGCCGGCGCGCTCCTGGCGGATCTCGTAGGCCTCAGCGAGCGGCTCGTCGAGGAAGCCGTCGCACTTCTTCAGGATCGGCTCGAACGCGCTCCCGGCCAACCGTCCGTCGCCCTCGTAGGCGAGGCCGAGCGTCAGCAGGTGCGCGGTCTCGATGGCATCGGCGACCTCGCCGTGGTCCTCGGAACGCTTCGGCGACTCCTCGAGCATCTCCCGGTAAATGGCGAGAGCGATCGTCGAACGCTCTCGGATGTTCAACGACTGCTCGATGTTGAGGCTCATCATGCGGCGCGCCAGCTTCTCGGGGACCACGACGACCGGGAACTCCTTCACCCCAAGCTCGACCGCGGCCGAGAAGCGGTGCTGGCCGTCGATGATCACGAGCTTGTCGTCGCGCTCGACAGCGACGAGCGGTGTGATGAAGCCCATGCGCTCCATCGACGCCGTCAGAGCCTTCAAGTGAGCGGGCCGCGGCTTGCGCTGGTGGCCGATGACCTCCAGATCGCCCTTGGGAGCGACCCTCACCGTCATCGGCTGGCGCTTGAGCGGGTCCTTGAGTTCGAGTTGATCGGGCACCCCCCGAGGCTATGAGGGGCTTCGGATCACCCTCCGCGTTTGACGCGCTTCACGCGGCGGGCGCCGCGTGTCGGGGGATCCTCGGCATGGTCGGCGATCGACGCCTGCACCCTGGCGAGCAGCTCGATCAGCGTCCGCTGCTCAATCGGCGTGAGCGCGTCCTCGATGATCGTGCGCTCGCGCTGGTGGAGTGATGGGAGCAGCTCGTCGACGATGGCGGCGCCCTCGTCGGTCACGTCGACCAATAGCTTGCGCCGGTCCTCGGGGTGCGGCATGCGCTGGACGAGGCCAGCCCGCTCCAGCGTGTCGAGCATCGACGTCGTGCTGCCTGAAGTGATGATGAGCCGCTCGGCAATGACACCGGGCTCGAGGGGTTCCCGGGCGCCCTCGATCACGGCGAGGGCCTGCTTGCCCGTCGGCGATAGCCCGTAGTCGGCGCGGGCCTGCTCGTTGTGCAGGCCGATCAGCAGGTCGCCGGTGCGGACGATGTTGGCGTAGCACTCGGTGGCGCTGGCGCTAGCTCCGGGGAACTCGTGCTCGAAGTCGGAATCGACGCGGATGAGCGGCTCGGCGACGCGTCGCGAGGGGCGGCTGCGGCCGCCCCTCACCTGAGTCGATGCGCGGGTCTGACGTTGGCTCAGACGCCTGCCTCCTCGTAGAACTCGATGCGGGGAGCACCGACGACCCCGGCACGGCTCATCGCGTCGCGCAGTGACGGATCCGCAGCCCACTCTTGCGCGTTCTTCATCGACGGCCAGCGGGTGAGAACGAGGACCTCGCTCGGGTCGGCGTCGTCCCGCAAGATCTGATCCCCGATGCAGCCGTGCTCCTTGCGGTTGGCGCCGTGCTCGTCATACACGGCCTTCCAAGCGTCGTAATCGTTCACCTGGTGCCTGACTGCAACAGTGGCCATCTCGCATCCCCCTTGAGGATAAGTAGCTTGAATTCAAGATACTCGGTACCAAGGAGATGTCAAGAGGAAGTTGCCGTCGGAGAAGCGCGAACAATGGCCCGTCGCAGCGGAGTGAGTGGAGGTGATGGGACTTGAACCCACGACTTCTACGTTGCGAACGTAGCGCTCTACCGGGCTGAGCTACACCCCCTGGATGCGGTCAGGATAGTGGAGCCCTTCTCGGAGGCGGGAAGGCCGCCCGGCGGTTTTCGCGAAACCCATTGGGCCGGTCGAGGAGCCAACCGGTGAGCATCTCGGCCGGCATCGGTTTGGCGAGGTGATAACCCTGGACCTTGTGGCAACCCCACTCCCGCAACTGTGACCAGGTCTCGAATGACTCGACGCCCTCGGCGACGACGGTGAGCCCGAGGTTGTGACCTAGAGAGATGACCGAGCGGACGATGGCCCGATCGTCGTGGGTCATCTGCGTGACGAACCCCTTGTCGACCTTGATTTCCTGCACCGGCAACTGACGCAAGTGCGTCAACGACGAATAGCCGGTGCCAAAGTCGTCGACCGAGATGCGAATTCCGGCCGTCGCCATCGTGTTGATACTCCGAAGCGCCCGCGACGAGTCGGACATGATGCTGCTCTCGGTGATCTCCACCGTGAGGGCGTCGACCGGCATGCCCTCAGCCCGCAACAGCTCGCACAACCGCTCAGCAAACGCCGAGTCGTGGAGGTTCCGCATGCTGAGGTTGATGGCAAGGGGGATCGCGATGCCCGCCCCTTCCCACGCGCGCCATTGGCGCACCGCGTCACCGACCACGTATTCGGCCAAAGGCCCGATGAGGCCGGTCTGTTCGGCCACGGCGATGAATTCATCCGGCAGGACGATCCCACGACGGGGATCGCGCCAGCGGACTAGCGCTTCGGCCCCGCATACCTCGCCGGTAACGGCGTCGGCTTGGGGTTGGTACCAGACCTCCAGCTGTTGTTCGGCAACAGCGCGGCGAAGCTCGGCCGCGAGTCCCAGGTGCCGGCGGCTGGTGCCGTCGTGCTCCGGTGCGTACAGCGTGACCTGCGCCGACGCCTTGGCCGCGTACATGGCGATGTCGGCGCGCTGCAGGAGCGTCATCGCATCCTCACCGTGGTCAGGTGCAACCGCGATCCCAATCGAGGCGGGCGCCTCGACGACGAGGTCTCCGACATCAAAACCGCGGCTGAGAATCTCACCAATGGTGACTGCCTGCTGATACACCTCGTCGACATCGTCTTGCGCGGGAAGCAGGACCGCGAACTCGTCGCCGCCGAGCCGGGCGACCGTCGAACCTCGTACGGCGGAGGCGCGAAGACGCCGTCCCACCTCGATGAGCAACTGATCGCCACGGTGATGTCCGAGGGTGTCGTTCACGTCCTTGAACCGGTCGAGGTCCATGAGGAGCACCGCCACCTTCTCGCCAGCTCCCCGGCTGCGAACGGCGCTCTCGACGTCCTGGGTGAACAGCGCCCGGTTCGGCAGCGTGGTGAGCGCGTCGTGAAGTGCCTCGTACCGGAGCCGGCCCAGCAACTCGGAGTTGTCCAGCACGACCTCGGCATGCCTGGCGAGCGCGTTGAACAGGACCAGATCCTCTCGATCGAAGAAGCCGACGTTGCTGACCCGATCTGCGACTGCGATCAGCCAGCGCGCAGCACCGTCGCGATGGCACACCACAGAAAGGCAGTCGCGCCAGCCCAACTCGGCCAAGGCGCTGCGCTCGGTCTGCGAACGGGAACTCGTCGACAGCGCCAGGCCGGTGCCGGCCGCGGCCGTCAGCGACCACAGCAATCCGAGCTCGTCCACCGCGACGGTCCCTTGTACGGCCTGCAACTGCTCGGCGCCGAGGTCGACGACCAACGCCTCGGGGCGGCCTTCCGGGAGAAGGACGAGCCTCGCCCGCTCTGTGTTCATCACCGTTCGAGCCGCATCCAGCATCGCTGCGACCGCTTCGTCGGCGTCGCCACCGCGCTTGGTCAGCTCGGTGAACTGATACAGCTTGGTGAGATTCGCGTAGCGGGCACGAAGACCGACATAGCCGCGGTACGCCATGACGATCACCGCCACGATGGCCCCCATGAGGACAACGCCCGCGGGCTCGTACCAGAGGAGAATCGTGATGCACAACGCCGTGCTGGTGTTGGCTACCGGCGCCAGCAGCGTCGTTTCGACCAACAGCTGACGGATGCTCGAAGCAGTCACCCGGCCGCTGGTGGCGGCGATTGCACACGAGACGGCAATCGCACCAACCAGGTTGGCGACGATGCATGCGATGAACGTCGCCGGCCAGGACGCAGGGCCGATGGTCACATGCGCGCCGACGATGGCGCGGAACGTGACAACGGCAACCGCCGTCTCCGCGGCGAAGAGGCTGAGGTTGAAGGCCAGCTTGAGCGGTGCCTGACGGCGGTGGACCGCGAGCGCCACTCCGGCACCGATCAGGCGGCTCGAGAGCAACTGCAGGGGGCTAGCCAGATACAGGCCGACCACCAAAGGAATCTCGACCAACGAAAACGTGTGCGTCTGCCGGCCGTGCTCGAGGTGGATGACGAACACCTCCGCCGCCGCGAACCCACACACGAGGGCCCACCACGGCACCGCGAACGGGGCGTGCACCACGCTCAAGTGGCGCAGCCAGCCCCACGTCATCGCAGCCGAGACAAGGGTGAAGGCGACCGTGAGGAGCACCACGAACAGTGGCCGGCCCCGGCGCGGCTCGTCACTGTTCGTGCCTGCGTCGCCATCGAGCGCAGTCCGCCCCGCATCCGGGAGAGACGGGCCGCTATGTCGTACGCGACCCCAATCCCCCATTGACACCCCCAGTCATTAGGGATGATTCTAGTGTCTATAAACGACGGAGATGTCTCGTTTAGTCACCAGTGAGGCACGTCGTGCTGGGGGGGAGTCGCGGGATGAGGGGCAAGCGGATCGCATTCGGCGCGCTCGCCGCGTCACTACTCAGCGTGGTGGTCGCCGGCGCTCCGGTCACGACGGCGTCGGCGGCACCAGCGCCCCCGTACTCGGCGGGCAATGACACCGGCTCGCTGTTCAACGTCGTGCGGTCCATGGGCGTGAACCAGCTGTGGAACCAGCACTACAGCGGCCAGGGCATCGGCGTGGCACTCATCGACTCCGGAGTGACGCCTGTCCCGGGCTTGACCGCGGGCAACGTCGTCAACGGCCCCGACCTCTCACTTGATGCCGGTACACCGTCGCTCCGCTCCTTGGACGACTTCGGCCACGGCACCCACCTGGCGGGCATCATCGCCGGCCGCGATTCAACGGCCCAGAACTACGGCGCCTACAACGACCCCTCGAAATTCACCGGCGTCGCGCCCGACGCCACATTGGTCAACGTCAAGGTGGGAGCTGCGGACGGCGCCGTGGACGTGTCACAGGTGATCGCTGCCCTCGACTGGGTCGTCGCCCACAAGGACGACCCCGGGCTCAACATCCGAGTCGTCAACATCTCGTTCGGAACCGACAGCACGCAGGCGGACCAAGTCGATCCTCTCGTCTACGCGGCAGAGGCCGCGTGGCGCGCCGGGCTGGTCGTCATCGCCGCGGCCGGCAACGAGGGCAATACGGTCTCGACCCTCACCGATCCGGCGACCGATCCCTATGTCATCGCCGTCGGCGCCGACGGCCACTACGACAAGAACGGGAACAAGCAGTACATCTCCTCGTTCTCAAATGCCGGGAGCCCCGGCCGATCTCCGGACGTGGTCGCGCCGGGCCAATCGATCACCTCCCTCCGTGATCCAGGCTCGTTCGCAGACACGTTGTATCCCGGCGGCCGCGTCGGCGACCCGGCCGGCCGATTCTTCCGGGGTAGTGGCACGTCCCAGTCGGCCGCAGTGGTCACTGGCGTCGTCGCCGACGTGCTGTCCAAGTACCCAGCCATGACGCCCGATCAGGTGAAGGGCACGCTGATGCAGTACGCCGTGCCGCTGAGCGGCGTGAGTCCGAGCCTGCAGGGAGCCGGCGAGGTCAACGCCACCAAGTTCCCTGGACTGAAGACGAGTGGCATGCCCTCGTACGCCCAGAACTGGACACCGTCCGACGGGTCGGGCTCGATCGAGTCCTCGCGAGGATCGGCGCACCTCACTGCATCAAATGGGGACGTGCTCTCGGGCGAGACGACGGTGTTCGGTGCTGCATTCGATGGCCATTCCTGGACTGACAACGCGTGGGACGCGGCCAGCTGGGAGGGCGGGTCGTGGACCGGCCACAGCTGGACCGGGCACTCCTGGACCGGCGACGCCTGGACGGGCCACAGCTGGACGACCGACGAATGGGCCGGTCACTCGTGGACTGACGACAGTTGGGACGGTCACAGCTGGACTGGCGACTCCTGGTCCGGGCACTCCTGGACCGACGACACGTGGACAGGCCACAGCTGGACCGGCACGACCTGGGGTTGATCGACGCCCGCTTCATGAGCTCTTCATCCGAGTCGAATGCCGATCCGAGCGAGCGTCCGACCGACGGGAGCTTCGTCGGTCAGCCCGCAGATGTGCGAGAAGCACTGGCGCTCCTGAGCGCAACGATGGAGGCGACGGCGGATGGCCTCCTGGTCGTCGACGACATCGGTCGGATCCGGATGTTCAACGCGCAGTTCGCCCAGATGTGGCGGATTCCCGGCGACGTGCTCAGAGACAAGGACGACGAGGAGGCACTGAGCTTCGTCGTGGACCAACTCGCTGACCCTGAGAGCTTCCTCGCAAAGGTGCATGAGCTGTACGCCGCGCCCGGGGCGGAGAGCTTCGATGTTCTCGAGTTCAAGGACGGCCGCGTTTTCGAGCGGTTCTCGAAGCCGTTACGCGTGAACGACCGCGTCGTTGGGCGCGTCTGGAGCTTCCGGGACGTCTCCGAGCGGAAGCAACTCGAAGAGCAGCTCCACCACCAGGCGTTCCACGACCCCCTGACCGGCCTCGCCAACAAGACACTCTTTGTCGACCGCGTCGAACACGCGGTGGCGCGCTCCGGGCGCGCGACCGGAAGGCTCGTCCTCCTCTACATGGATCTCGACAACTTCAAAACCGTCAACGACACACTCGGCCATGCGGCCGGAGACAGCTTGCTGGTGGCGGTCACGGATCGGCTGCTCGAGTGCGTCCGCGAGGCCGACACGCTCGCAAGATTGGGTGGCGATGAATTCGCGCTCCTCATCGAGGATGCGGCGAGCGAAGCCGACGCGATCGACGTCGCCAACAGGATCTTGAATGCGCTGGAGGAGTCCTTCTCGATCGCGGACCGGGACCTCACCGCCGGCATCAGCATCGGGATCGCCTTCTGCACGGCGGGCCTGACCGGGGCGGAGCTGATCGCCAATGCCGACAGAGCCATGTACGCGGCAAAGCGACGAGGCCGCGGCCGGTACGAACTGTCGGCGACTCCGTCCGAGGGATAAACCAACGGTCGAGACATCCGACCATTGCTCGGGCGGCAAGGACAACAGCGATGAAGATCATCTACGCGCTTTGGGGCGAGGGTCTCGCCTCCACGCTGTTGGATCCGACGCTGCACGAGCGTCTGCGATCGGCCGGCGCCTCGCGGCTGCAGGTGAACGTCGACGACGCCGACGTGGCGCCGGCCAAACTGCGCATCACGAGCTTCGACGAGCCGGTCTCTGCTGTCGTCGCCGTATGGACCGACGGTGAACCGGCGGCAGTGACTCGACTCCTGGTCGACGTGGGTGAACGCTGTACCGGGTGGGAGGTCGAGGAGCGGACACCCCTGGCCCCGCCGCCGACAGGCCAGGGAGAACGCACGCCGGGACTGGCGCAGATCGCCTTCCTGCGCATCCCTGCCGAACTGGATGAGGCTGAGTGGCGGCATCGCTGGCAGGACCTGCACACGACTGTCGCCATCGAGACGCAGGCCACCTTCGGGTACACGCAGAACCGGGTCCTGCATCCCATCGCGGGCAACGAGGGCGTTGATGCGATCGTCGAAGAACTGTTTCCCATGGAGGCCATGACGAGCCTGCATGCCTTCTACGGGAGCGGGGGTGACGACGCCGAGCTGCAGCGACGCCTCGACCGGATGCTCGCGAGCGTCGCCAGCTTTGGCGCTGACAGGAACCTCGACTCCGTACCGACCAGCCGCTACGTGTTCGAACTCTGAGCACGCGTCGCGGCGTCGTAGCCAGCACGTCGACCGAAGAACGAACCATCGCCGAGGCTGATTCCACTGACGTAGTAGCGGGCCGCGAGGCTGGCGGCCGTCCTGCCGACGGCATAGAGGCCCGGGATTGGACTCCCCGCGTCATTGAGCGCAGCCCCGTCGGCGTCGGTCGCGAGTCCGCCGAGCGTGAAGGTGGCGTAGATGGCACCGTGATCCACGCGGAGGTCAATGGCGCCGATCCCACTGGCAGGCGGAACGCCGATGGGTTGCAGAAACGGTGCTCGCTTGTGAAACACGGGGTCCTCGCCGCGAGCCGCGGCCTCGTTGTACTCGGCGACGGTGCGAGCAAGCGCGTCGGGCGGGACGCCGATGTCGGAGGCGAGCTCCTCAGGCGTGGCTGCCGCGTATCCGACGCGGAGCCCAACCATGTTGCGCTCGTGGAGCACGTCGTCGGTGATCATGTAGACGAACCCGTCTTGATCCAGCAGCGCGTCGAGCCCGATGCGACCCGTGTAGGCATCCTCGTTGATGAACCGCTCACCGTGCTGGTTGACGAGGATCCCTCGTGCCAGACGGTGGGGCGGCCCGAGCGGCAGCGCGCATTCGAAAGTGTCAAGTCGGGTCGCCACCGCCCCGGCGCCGATTCCCATGCGGATGCCACGGCCATCGTCGTTCGGCGTGCCGATTCGCCACACCGGATCGGGCGCATGCGCGCGGGGGCAATGCTCCGCGACCATCTCGTCGTTGTGGATGAACCCGCCGGTCGCAAGAATGACGCCGCCTCGAGCTCGTATCGCACGCGTCCCGTCATCACCCGTCACCTGGACGCCGACGACCTCCCCGTCGTCGACGACCAGCGCATCGGCACGGACGTCTGATTCCGTTCGGGCCCCGCTGTCGGACACAGCGACGCCGAGACGTTCCATCAGAAATCCGCCCGCGCTGTCGATGCATCGGGGCTTGTGCGCACGCGGCGCAGGGCGCGCGATCTCATCAAAGGGGTAGGCGTCTTCACCGCCGCTGAAGAGCAGCCCGGCGTCATCGGCCGATTCCCGGTTCGGTTCGTCGCAGAACTTCGCCCGGAAGGGCACTCCGATGGAGACCAACCAGTCGAAGTGTTCGGGCGAGCCGTTGCAGTAGGCCTCCACGCGGTCGTCGTCGACGCCGGGCCCGAGGGCGGCTCGGAGGAACACCGCCATGTTCTCCGGCGAGTCCTCGAACCCACAGGCATCCTGCAGAGCCGTGCCGCCGCCGAGGTAGATGAGCCCGCCCGAGTTGGCCGACGTCCCGCCGGGTCCGCCGCTCCGTTCGACGGCCAGCACGTCTGCACCCGCCTGCCGCGCGGCGACGACCGCAGATGCCCCGGCGACACCCAGTCCCACGACGACCACGTCGACGGTCCGCTCGAATCGAACGTCGCGACCTTCCAGCGCTGGAACCGAGTCGATGGCCGAACGTAGCGGCTCCGGTCTGAGCTATGTCGCGGCTGCCGGTTGGAAGAGCTCGATGAGGTTGCCGGATGGATCGCAGGCCAGGACCTGGGAGCCACCCGGTCCGGTCACGACCTCATTGCGGAACGTCACGCCGGCGTCGGACAACCGGGCGATCTCGGCGTCGAGGTCGTCGACGATGAAGTGGATGCGGTTCCAGCCGCCCGGACGAGGTCGCTCGCCGTCGCTCATAGGTCGGGCCGCCGAGCTCTGCGGCCCGGAGAGCAGCAGTCGAAGGTTGCCGCGCTTGACGTCGGCGAACGGCGGAAACGAGTTCAACACGGTGAAGCCGAAATTGCTCGTGTAGAAGTCGACGCTGGCGGCGACGTCGTCCACGAGAATGCGGACGTTGACGGTGTCGTCATCGGGCATGGCGTGTCCCTCCTGTCGGTCGAGCGGCCAACTCAGCGATGAGCAGGTCGACTCGCGGCTCGAGTTGGTCGGCAAGGCGTTGGAACGCGGCGTAAGTCGCTTCGTCGGTCTCCCCCTCGGCGGCCGGGTCCGCGAAGCTCCAGTGGGCTTTCGCCTGCGCGCCGGGAAACTCCGGGCACACTTCGCGAACCTTGTCGCAGAGGGTGATGACCCGGTCGAAGCGCATCCGCACGAAGCGTCCCAGGTGCTTCGTGGGATTGCCCGCGATGTCGATTCCCCGCTCAGCCATCACCCGCACGGCGTTTGGGTGGAGCGGCTTGGGATGACTGCCGGCGCTGCGTGCTTCGATCGTGTGTCCGGAGCGCTCTTCAAGGAGCGCTTCAGCCATCTGCGACCGCGCGCTGTTCCCCGTGCAGAGGAACAACACGCGCCGACCGGCGCCAGCGTGTGATCGCTCGATCGGCGGCGGCGGCGTCAGCTGCAAGCCAGGGTGGAGCACACCGCCGGCTTCGGCGAGCAAGTCCCGACAACGAAGGAGATCGACCCGGTAGTAGACGTCACGCCGATCGGCAGAGCTTCGCCGAGACGTCACGAGCCCGGCGTTGCGAAGCTCGCCGAGGTGGTACGACACGAGGTTCTGCGGCTGCCCGATCAGCTCGGTGAGTTCACCTACCCGCCGGTCACTGTGCGCCAGCTCATTGAGCAGCCGCCAGCGGTGGGGGTCGGCGGCCAGGGCGAGGATCGCAGGGGGTGAGGCGTTCGCCGCGGCCACGAGCTTGAAGTTATATCAATCTGACTCGATGCATCAATCCCTTTCGATGGATTTGCCTGACTCTCAGCCGCCGGCGGACTAAGAGGAACAGCGGGCGTCGCGCTACCGTCCCCGTGCTGCTGCCGTGCTTTCGGAGGTGTGATGTCAGGTCAGGTTCCCCTCGTCGAGTACCTCGAGTTGGGTGACGATCCACATCTGGTCGCCAACGAGTGCACCGAGTGCGGCGCCCGCTTCTTCGACCGGCGCAACGCGTGCGCATCGTGCTTCGGCACGTCGTTCAAGAAGACGCGGGTGGAGACCACCGGCGAGCTCCGGGCGTTCACGATCGTCTCGTTTGCGGCGCCCGGCATCCCGACCCCGTTCGTCGCCGGAGTCATCGACTGCGGCGGCACGAGCGTGCGGGCCAACGTCATCAACTGTCCCCCCGATCCGGAACACGTCAAGGTCGGCATGAAGGTCCGCCTGGCCACGGCGCCGGTCGGCACCGACGACAACGGCACCGAGGCCGTCGGCTTCGGCTTCGAGCCCATCAGCTGAGGAGAATCACCATGGCCAAGGATGACGTCTGGATCCTCGGGATCTACATGACGAAGTTCGGCAAGCACCCCGACGAGGACACCGTTGACCTTGCCGCTGAGGCTGCCACCGCCGCACTGAAGGACGCCGGCGTGACCATGCGCGACATGGGGGTTCTCGCCGCCGGGAACCTGATGGGCGCGGCCGCGGGCATCGGCCAGCAACTCCAGAAGCAGATCGGCCAGACCGGCATCCCCGTCTACAACGTGGCCAACGCCTGCGCCACGGGCGCCACCGCACTGCGCACGGCGATCATGTCCGTGAAGGCGGGCGAGGCCGACATGGGCCTGGCCGTCGGGGTCGAGAAGCTGGCCGGCGCCGGCCTTCTCTCGGGTGGGACCCGGAAGGCCGAAGGCAACACATGGACGCCCCACGGCCGCTATGGCGCTGTGGCCCCGGTCGACGGTCGCATCGGCACCGAAACGATGCCGGGCGTGTTCGCCCAGGTCGGCATGGAGTACCTCCACGACCACCCGTACGACGGTGAGCCCTTCCAGCTGTTCGCCCGGATCTCCGAGAAGAACCACGCCCACTCCACGCTGAACCCGCTGGCCGCGTATCAGAAGAAGATGACGGTCGAGGAGATCATGAACGACGTCATGATCGCCTTCCCGAACACGCGGCCCATGTGCTCGGCGAACTGTGACGGTGCGGCCGCCGCCGTCGTCGTGAGCGGCGAGCGCCTGAAGTCACTGTCGAAGGAGCAGCAGCAGCGGGCCGTCAAGGTGCGGGCGTCCATCCTCACCAGCGACCCGTGGCAGGAGGCCTGCCAGATCCTGCCCGACGTGAACACGCTCACCCGCATGGCCGCCGAGCAGGCCTACGAGCAGGCGGGCGTCGGCCCCGAGGACCTCGACCTCGTCGAGCTGCACGACTGCTTCGCCACGGCCGAGCTTGTCCACTACGACAACCTGATGCTGTGCAAGCCCGGTGACGCGGTCTCGCTGTTCGAGTCGGGCGCCACATGGCGAGACGGCAAGATCCCGGTCAACGTCTCGGGTGGTCTCGAGTCCAAGGGTCATCCCATCGCCGCCACCGGCATCGCCAACGTCTGGGAGATCGCCACCCACCTGCGAGGCGAGGCCGGCGATCGTCAGATCGAGGGCGCCAAGATCGGCCTGGCGCACGTCATCGGGCTGGGCTCCGCCTGTGGCGTGCACATCCTGGAGAAGCCCGCCGCGTAACGAAGCGGCGGTCGCGACTGAGTTACGGACAGGCGCTGCCGCCGTTCGCGCGGCAGAGAGCTGAGACGAACCGCACGCCGTCGACGGTGCCCAAGCCGCTCGCCATGTCGTAGCCGGCGACGGCCCTGAAGCCCGGCACCGTGGTGTCGACCTCTCCGGCCTTGCCGCACTTGGCCGAGCAGAACGTGTACGTGTTGTTGCCGCGGGTGATGTCGACCAGACCGCCGAGGCCGCGCTGATAGAGCGTCGGGTCCAACCAGCCGAGGCGGTGGCCGGCGGCCTGGTCGGCGATGGCGACGACGCCCGCGAACTCCGGTGTGGCCGCGCTCGTGCCGCCGTAGATCGTCCAGGTGGGCGCGCAGTTCGCCGGCACAAACGAGTAGTCACAGAAGCTCGAGTACGCGAGGACGCCACCGGCGACGGCCGCGCTCATGCTGACGTCCGGAACGCCCCGCGCCGCGCCGACGACGCCGCTGACCGAGTCCTGGAACGCCGGACGGCCGAACACGTGCGACTGCCCGCCACCGCCCGCCCCCGCGCCGACACCGAGCTTGGCGATGTCGTTCCAGATGTTGTCGGGTGCGTTGCGGTCACCGGCTGCGTCGAGGTGGAGCTGCGTGCCACCGATCGACGTCACCAACGGATCGGTCGAAGGCCAGGAGCTGACCGGCGTCGTGTAGCAGCAGCTCTGGTCCTTGAACTCCCCCGTCGATCCGCTGTCGCCCGAGGCCGCCAGCACGGTCACGTTGTGCTGCTGGGCGTTGGTGAAGGCGCTGCGCAGATTGAGAATCGACTGCGGGCTCGGGAACGTCTCCTCGGTGGCCGCGAAGCTCTGGCTGATGACGTCGCCCAGGCCGTGGTTGATGACGTAGTTCTCGGCCTGCACGATCTCGGGGAAGCCCTGCACGCCTTCGGTTTCGGGCGTGGGCGTCTCGACGAGCAGGATGTTCGCACCCGGCGCGAGCGCGTGGCTCCACTCCACGTCGAGCGTTGTCTCTCCGGCCCAGGTCGAACGGTCGACCTTTCCGAACGGGTCGTTGGGATACGCGGGCACGGTGCCGGCGGGCTGGATCACCGTGAACGAGGGCGGGTCCGGAAGCCCAAAGGCGTTGTCGAACTGCTTGAGGTCGTTGGCGATCGTCGGCGAGCCGAAGGAGTCGACGATCACGATGGTCGAGCCCCTGCCGTCCAATCCGCGCCTGAACAGCGGGTTGAGGTTGTAGGCGTTCTGCATCTGGGCGGGCGAGTAGCACGCGATGCCCGCCTGCTGACGACAGTCGCTCGTCGTCGGCGGCGCGCCCGTCGCCGCCCTGAGGTAGTGCGCGTGAGCGGTCGGCAGCGGACGCGCGGTCGCGGCGGCGACAACGGGCGGCGCGCCCGCAACGGCGACGCTGACCCAACCGCCCAAGAGCGACAGAAGTGCCGCGGCGACACTGACCTTGCGGACGGGCGCGTGCATTCTCAGGGATCTCCACGGTCGGCCATCGGGGGGTTTCATTATGACTTGCGAGACTTTCAGGCCGTGCGACGCGTTGAAGACCGTGAACGGGCCCGGCTGCGGGCCCTCCTTGATCGGGCGACCATGCAGATGGGCGAGGCGTTGGTCGACGCGCGAAGGGCGCACGAAGCGCTGGCCGAGTTTCTCCTGATCAGCCAAGCGCGTCAGCTCAGTGGTGTCGAGCGCGCCCGCTATGCCGTCCTGGAACACACAGAGCGCGACGCCGCGAAGCGCTACTTGGCTGCTCGACATTGGCGCGACGCGGTGATCGCCCGCCTTCGGGACCTGCGGCTTCGAGACGACGAGGCCGCAGGCCCGGCGGCCTAGGAACGCTCTACTCCTTCAGCCCACCTTCGATCGCGCGCTGCAGACGCTGTTGAAGGATGGTCGTCGTCAGATCGCCGCGCGTGCGCTCGAGAACAGGCCGCAATGCGTCGGTGGTCCGCCGCAGGCCGCCGGTCAGCGCGTCGGGATAGTCGACAGTGACGAGCAACGCGTAGACGTCGTCCATCGCCGTCAGCAGACGCTCGCTCTGGTTCATCTCACCGGCGCGCAGCCGGTCCAGCAAGTGCCGGCGCAGCTCGCTCGCAGCTTCGGCGAGGCCGTTGAGCCACGACGCGTCGGCCACGCCGAGCTCCTCGGCCGACGGCAGAGGCCGGTCAGCAGCTAACGCCAACGTGAGTCGCGCTTCGGCGTACTCCTTGGCGGCGTCGTGTAGCGGTCCCGAGGCGGCCAGTTGCGGGAAGGGGCGCAACGCCTCCTGCGCTTCGCGCAACGACGCCTCCGCCGAGTCGGCGATATCCGCGGCCTGGTCCCAGTCGAGACGGTGCGTCGCGCGAATCGACTGGCTGCACAGTTGGATCGTGCGCCGGGCGGCGCCCAAACCCTTCTCGCGCGCCGCGTTGGCGGCGTCGAGGCGTTCGCGTACGGGCGCAGCGAGCGATACGAGTTCGTCGCGGCGGGCTAGCGCCACCGAGTCCTACAGAGGGCTCAGGGAGCGGAGCGACGCAGCAGCAGCGCCGGCTCGGGCTGGCGCGTGCCCAGGTGCTGCGGCAGGAAGCGCACCTTCATGTCGCGCTCGGCCGCCTGGTTGCGCATGTGCACGAGGAGTGCCACGTAGGTGACGAACATGGCGTCGACCAGCAGATGGACGACCCACAGGATGCGCAGCGCCGGAATGAATCCGAGGACCAGCGACGTGACCATCGCCGCCAGCATGCCGACGAAGATGTCGCGCCGGCGGCGCTGGGTGCGGGCCCGAGCGCTCGTGGCCGCCATCGGGTTCGTGCGGGGACCGGGGCGCTGAGCGATGGGCACGAAGCCGTTGAGCTCGGGCCGGTGGCGCACCATGGGGGCACGCCGGGCACCCACGGGGCCGGTGCGCTCGAGGACGTTGAGGCGATGACGGAAGGCGCCGATCGAATCCGCTGGCCGTGCGTCCGCCCGGCTCCGAAGGAAGGGCGGGATGAGTACGACCGCCCACACAACGGCAAGGATCAGCAGCAACACAGTCAAGCTCCTCGACCTACCTTTGCGACTCGGGGACCGTAACGCGACGTCAAAGAACCAAGGTGGATGGTTCCTGAATCTCCGCCGCCGCAGTCCAAGGATAATTCGTCGACTGCCGGGTCCATTCCTACTACGGCAATGGAGTGCGCCGTCAAGCTCAGATGCTAACTCAAGTTAGCATCTGCTGGCAAGAGGCTAAAGCTCGCTGTCGGTGATAGCTGGCTTGCGGCGGTAGGTGCCGGAACGGCCGCCGGTCTTTTCCCAGAGCGTGAGCTCACCGATGACCATCGAGCGGTCGACCGACTTGCACATGTCATAGACGGTCAGTGCGGCCACGCTGCAGGCGGTCATGGCCTCCATCTCGACGCCTGTCCGGTCGATGGTCTCGACCTGGGCCTCCACCTCGACTGAGTCGTCGCCGATCTGGAAGTTCACGAATACCGAGCCCACGAGCAGCGGATGGCACAGGGGGATCAGGTTGGGCGTCTGCTTGGCCGCCTGGATGCCGGCGACCCTGGCGACGGACAGCACGTCGCCCTTGGAGATGCTGTTGGAGGCGATGAGGCCCGTGGTCTCCGGCTTCATCAGCACCTTGCAGCGGGCGATGGCCCGCCGGTGGGTGGCCTCCTTGGGCGTCACGTCGACCATGCGGGCCCGGCCGAGGGGGTCGAGGTGCGTGAAATGCCGGTCGGACATTGGAGCGAGTCTAGAGGTGAACGACCGTCCTCAGGAGGGGTCGTCGCCCGAGAGCACCATGACCTTGACCGCGTCGCCCGCGGCGGCGCCCTCGCCGTCGGGCACCAGGGCCAACGCGTTGGCCGCGGCCATGGCCGCGAGCTGGTGGGAGCCCTGGCCGCCGACCGGGCGCACCCGCCAGCGCCCGTCGTCGCCGACGTCGGCCACTACGCGGACGAGGTGGAGCTTGCCGTCGGCGCGGCGCCGGATGGGCTCGGCCACCGTGGCGTCGACCTGCGGGCGGAACACCCGCCGGTGCCCGGCCATCTGGCGCAAGGCGGGCCGGGCGAAAAGCTCGAAGGACACCATCGACGACACCGGGTTCCCCGGCAACCCGAAGACCGGCTTGCCCTGCACGGTGCCGAACGCCAGCGGCTTGGCCGGCCGGATGGCGACCTGCCACCAGTTCATCGAGCCGAGGCGATCGAGCACCGCCTTCATGTAGTCGAAGTCGCCGACGCTCACGCCGCCACTCGTCACCAGCGCATCGCACGTCTCGAGGCCGTGCTCGACGGCGGTGGTGATGACCGCTTCGTCGTCGTGGGCCAGCCCGAGATCAACGGGAATGAACCCGGACTGACGGACGAGGGCGAGCAGCGTCGGCCGGTTCGAGTCGCGGATCTGACCGGGCCGTAGGTCCTGCGGTCCGTCGACCAGCTCGTCGCCTGTCGACAGCACGCCGACGCGCGGCCTTGGGAACACCGGCACCCGCTGGTACCCGAGGCTGGCGAGCACGCCGAGGTGGGCCGGGCCGAGCACCGTGCCCGGATCGACGACGACGTCGCCCGGCTTGAGATCGTCGCCCGCCGCCCGGATGTGGTCGCCGGCCGTGGCGTGGTGGTCGATGACAACGACGTCGCCCTCGGTGTGAGTGAGCTCGACCATCACGACCGCGTCGACGCCCGCGGGCATGGGCGCGCCGGTCATGATGCGCACCGCTTCGCCCGGGCCGACGCGAACGTTCTCGGGTGACGCACCGGCCGCGAGCGTTCCGACGACTTTGAGCTCGACGGGCGGATCGGTCGTGTCGACGGCGCGCACCGCGAAGCCGTCCATCGCCGTGTTGTCGAACGGCGGCACGAGTTCTTCGGCTTCCAGCGGCATGCTCGTGATGCACCCGAGGGCGTCCTGCAGGTCCACGGCGCGCGGTGTGAGCGGTACGCACGCCCGCAGCACCGAAGCCTGCACGTCTTCGAGCGGCGTCAGCGGCATGCGGCTAGACGAGCTTCTTGCGCTGCACCAGATCGGAGAGGAAGGCACGGAAGGCGGGACCGAGGTCGTCACGCTCGATGGCCATCTCTACCGTGGCCTTGAGGTAGTCGAGCTTCTGGCCGATGTCGTAGCGCGCCTCGTCGAAGACGAATCCGAAGATCTCCTGGTCCTGGAGCAACAGCGCCATGGCGTCGGTGAGCTGGACGTCGCCGCCCGGACCCGGCTTCACGCGCTCGAGCGCCCCGAAGATCTCCGGCGTGAACACGTAGCGACCCATGATCGCCAGGTTCGACGGCGCCGCGTCCGGCGCCGGCTTCTCGACCACGTCGAGCAGGCGGACGAGCGAGTCTTCGATGGGCTCGGGCCGCACGCAGCCGTACGAGGAGATCTCGGCAAGCGGCATCTCCTTGAGGGCGACGACGGACCGGCCATAGCGCTCGTGTACGAGCAGCATCTGGTGCAGCACGTTCGACGCGCTGCTCATCACGTCGTCGCCGAGTAGCACGACGAACGGCTCGTCGCCGACGTGGTCGGCCGCGACGGCGACGGCGTGTCCGAGGCCGCGGGGCTCGCCTTGGCGGACGTAGTGGATGTCGGCCATCTCGGCGATGGCGCGCACTTCCTTCAACTGGTCGAACTTGGCGCCCGCCTCGAGGTAGTGCTCGAGCTCGAAGGAGCGGTCGAAGTGGTCTTCGACCGAGCGCTGGCCGCGCCCGGTGATGATGAGGATGTCGCGCAGCCCGGCGCGCACCGCCTCCTCCACGACGTACTGGATCGTGGGCTTGTCGACGAGCGGCAGCATCTCCTTGGGCTGGGCCTTGGTGGCGGGCAGGAAGCGGGTACCGAGCCCGGCGGCGGGAATCACAGCCTTGCGCACAGCCACTCTCACCTACCCGCCCCTGCACCGCGCGACGCAGGCCGTCCGCCCGGCTCGGCCTCCTCGACCCGGTTGCGACCGTTCTCCTTGGCTCGGTACAGGGCGGCGTCCGCCGCGGCCAACAACTCGCCGGCCGACAGCCCGTGGTCGGGATAGGCGGCGGCTCCAACCGAGACGGTGACCGGGAACGACGCGTTGCCCGCCGCGAACGGCTCGTTGGCCACGACCTCGCGCACCTTGGCGGCCAGGCGCATCGTGCCCTGCACCGGAGTCTTCGGGAGAATGAGGGCGAACTCCTCACCGCCGAAGCGGGTGACGACGTCGACCTCGCGCGTGGCGTCGGTGAGACGCCGCGCCAGTTCGACGAGCACGGCGTCGCCGGCCTGGTGGCCGTAGCGGTCGTTGACGCTCTTGAAGTGGTCGAGGTCGACCAGCAACAGGCCGAACGGCTCCTGGAACCGGATGGCGCGCTGCAGCTCCTCGTTGATGCGCAGGTCGAATAGGCGCCGGTTCCAGAGGCCCGTGAGGCCGTCGGTGATCGACAGTCGGGTGGCCTCTTCATAGAGGAAGGTGTTCTCGATCGCGACCTCGGCCTGGTGGGTGAGGCTCTGGATCAGATGCACGTCGTCGGCGTCGAACGTCTCGGCCGGGCCCCGGCCGTACAACGCGAGCACGCCGATGGCGTGGTTGCCGCGCCGCAGCGGTATGGCGACGGCGGCGTCGGCGATCGGTTCCGACGGCGCCAGCGTGACGCCCCCCGGAACGTGCACAACCTCATCGCGGGCGACAGCCGTGCCCGCCGCCCCCTCCCCCGGTTTGAGGGTGTTGCCTTTGACCGCGCAGCCGTAGCAGGACATGGCGCGCAGGCCGCCGTTGGCGGGGAGCACGGCGTAGAAGACGCCGCACTTGGCGCCGACGGACAGGGCGCTGGTCTCCAGCACGGCAGAGATGATCCCGGCCCGGTCATGGGTGACGGTGAGGGCGTCGCCGAGGCGGTTCAGGGCCGAGCGGAAGGCGGCGTCGCGCTCCTCGAGCACCTTCCGCCGCTCGCGGATGCGCACGAGCATCTCGTTGAAGGCATCAGCGAGGGCAGCCAGTTCGGGATCGTCAGTTGGGACCTCGATGCCGACGTCGGCGGCCATGGCGTCACCGGCGCCGACTTCTTCGGCCGCCGCGGCCAGCTGCCGCACGAACCGTGCGACCCGATCGTCCAACGTCACGGGTCGGTCCGCTCCAGCTCCGGCTCCTCGCCGCGGGCGAGACGCACCAGGTTGCCCGCGTGGCGGCCCACCACGACGGCGGCGAGGGCGCCCATGCCGAGCTTCTCCCACCCGGGCCGATCGAGGGCGACCACGACAACGGGGGTAGCACCGATGACGACGAGCGAGGCGACCGAGGCCTTGCCCGTGAGTCGGGCGACCAGCAGCCAGATGGCGACGAAGGGCACAGCGACGAGCGGCTCGAGCACGGCGACGGTGCCCGCAGCGGTGGCGACGCCCCGGCCGCCCCGAAAGCCCCGGAACAGCGGGAAGACGTGACCGAGGACCGCAGCGAGGCCGCAGGCAAGGGCCAGCGGCGGACCCCCGGCGGCGCGGCCGATTCCCGTGGCCGCGGCCCCCTTGGCCGCGTCCCCCAGGAACACGGCGAGGCCCGCCCGGGCGCCGGCCAAGCGGTACACGTTCGAGGCGCCGGGATTGCCGGAGCCCTCTTTGGTGGGGTCGTGTCCGGTCAGACGGGCAACGAGGAGTGCGGTCGGAAACGTGCCCAGCAGGTAGGAAAAGACGAGCAGTCCAGCGAACCCAACGCCCACCGGGCCATCGTACGGAGGAATGCCCGGTGCGGTCATGGCGTTGCCTGTGCTGGCGGCCATGTGGTGACGTTTGCCAAGCTGGTTGCCGGAGGAATCGATCGAATGCCGACATACGAGTACGCCTGCAAGGAGTGCGGAGAGCACGTCGAGGTGGTGCAGTCCTTCAAGGACGAGCCGCTGACCGAGTGCCCCTCGTGCGGAGGACCGCTGCGCAAGGTGTTCGCCCCCGTCGGCATCGTCCTCAAAGGCAGCGGCTTCTACAAGACCGACAATCGCAAGTCCTCTGGCGGGTCGAAGGGCCCGAAGAAGGAGGCGAGCGAGTCCTCTTCGTCCTCGTCTGAGTCGAAGTCCGAGTCGAAGTCCGAGAGCTCGTCGTCCAAGACCAAGGACAAGAAGTCCGAGTCGAAGTCGGCCTAGATCTGGAGTCGGACGCCGCTTAGGCTTCCGGCCAGCCCGAAGGACGCGCTTCCCCCTCCGCGATTCCCCGCGTGAATGGAGCGCGTCCGTGCGCTTGCGTGTGCTGTCCCGTTCGCCGTTGACGTACTGGGTTGCGGTCGGCGGCCTCGCTCTCGTCACGATGTCGCTCATCTCGGGCCTCCTGGGTCGCGCCCGATCCGAAGCGGCTCGTTACGGCTCGGCCCGGTCGGTCCTGGTGGCGACGCATGACATCGGCGTCGGCAACGAGGTGAAGGCGGGCGACGTCGAGATGCGGTCGCTGCCGTCGGGGCTGGTGCCGCCTGAAGCGGTCGGCGACGTCGCCCAGGCCCGCGGCCGCGTCGCCGTGGTGCCCGTGTTCGACGGCGAGGTGGTCGTTCGCCGGCAGTTGGCGCCGTGGGGACTGAGCGGTGCCGCCGCCCTGTTGCCACCGGGCAAGCGAGGGATCTCGGTGGCCGCCGGCCCAGCCGCGGCCAGGCTCAGCAAAGGCGACACGGTCGACGTGCTGGCGACCTTCGACCCGGCGAGCGGTGGCGATGCCAAGGAGCCGACGTTCCCGGTTGCAGTGGGCGCATCGGTCATCGACGCCGGCGCCGAAGCGGTCACGATCGCCGTCGACCCCGAGGAGGCGAAGCGGGTGGCGTTCGCCATCGCCCACGGCGCCGTCACCGTCGTGTTGTCGACCCCTGTCAGATGAAGGCGACGACGCAGATGGCCCCGAACACCAGGCAGTAGATGCCGAACGGCCACAGCGTCTTCGTTTCGAAGAACCGCATCAGGAACTTCACCGAGAAGTAGGCGGCGATGCCCGCCGCGATCGCGCCCACCAACGACTGCCCGCGCACGCCGTTGCCAAGGGTGCCGAACAGGTCGGGCAGCTTGATCAACCCGGCGCCGAAGATGATCGGCGTCGCCAGGAGGAACGAGAAGCGCGCCGCGTCCTCGTGGTCCAGGCCGCGCGCGAGCCCGGCGATCATCGTGATGCCCGATCGGCTGATGCCGGCGAACAGCGCGCCGATCTGGGCCACGCCGACCGCGATCGCCTCTTTGAAGTCGAGCGTGTCGAGGCGGCGTCCCACTTCGGCTTCGCTGTGGGTCGTGGCATGAGCGGCGACGAGCTCGCGCACCTCGGCCCGTCGGCGGTAGCGCTCGCCGGCGAGCAGGAGAAGACCGTTGACCATGAGGAACGCTGCGGCGGCGAGGGGCTTGGCGAAGACCGTTCGCAGCTCATGCTCGAACAGCAGTCCGGTGATGCCGGCGGGGATGGTCGCGACGATGAGGAGCCACGCCAGCCGCTCGTCCGCGGTCTCGATCCGCCGGTTGGCGAGACTTCGGAAGAAGCCGCCAATGATCCGGTACCACTCCTTGCGGAAGTAGATGAACAGGGCGATCGCGGTGCCGACGTGCAGGGCGACGAGGAAGGCCAGATAGAACGACTCGCTCTGCGACTGGGCCTTCGCCAGCTGGTCCCAGCCAAAGATCTTTGGCAACAGCACCGAGTGGCCGAGACTCGAAATTGGAAAGAGCTCGGTGACGCCCTGCAGCAGACCGAGGACAACGGCCTGGAAGTAGGAGAGCATTGCTCCCTAGGCGGTAGCGCGGGCCGGCGCCGTCGTGAACCAGGCGCCGATGAGAGCGACGATCGCCACGCCAAGGGCGGCGATGCCGTGCTTGGTGTGCTCCCTGGTCGCATGCGCAGTGTGGCCGGGGAAGAAGGCGGGCAGCTGGTTGGCCGGCGTCACGAAGTACACGATGGCAATCACGACGAAGACAACGGCGGCGGCGATCAGCAGCCAGGTCAAGGGCCGCATTTGGATGCGGGGCGCGGTCGACATGAGCCCGGAGGCTAGGAGAACCGGGGGTTAGCGTTCGGTCAGGAGCCGCTAAGGCTCACGTCAGCGATGACGACAGTCACACCCGCCGAGCCGCCGGGGAGCCATTCGAGGTCGGAGCCCACCGCAGTCACGTCCCTCAGCATGCGCTGCAGGGTGGAGGCGACCGTCGCCTCCCGAACCGGCTCGGCCACAGCTCCGTCACGGATCATCAGGCCCTCGACACCGACGGAGAAGTCGCCGCTCACGGGGTTCGCGCCCGAGTGCAGACCGATGGCCGAACGCACGAGGATGCCCTCCCCCACCTCGGCCAACAGCTGTTCTTGCGTCTTGTCGCCGGGGACGAGGCTCAAGGCACGGGCGCCGACGCCCGGCGTCGACTTGAACCCGGCCCGGACGGCCGAGCCCGTGGAGGCTGTGCCCGAGCGGCGTCCGGTGTAGGTGTCGTGCAGGAAGCCGAGGAGGACACCGTTCTCGACCAGAACGTTGCGCCTCGTGGCCAGCCCTTCGGAGTCGTAGGGCGCGGCACCGAAGGCCTCCGGAACGGTGGGGTCGTCGGTCAGCGTGAACCGCGCCGCGGCGACGTCCTCGCCGACACGGTCTGCGAACATCGAGCGACCCTTCAGGACGGCTTCACCCGACAGCGCCGCCGATAGGACACCGAGGAACTGCGCGGTCACCAGCGGGTCGAGGACGACGGTGATCTTGCGGCTCGAGGGCTGCTTGGCCCCGAGCATCTGGGTGGCGCGCTCCGCGGCCATGGTGGCCGCCTTGGGCACGTCGAGCTCGTCGGGATGACGGCCGACGGAGTAGCCGTACCCGGTCTGGGTCTCGGGCCCCTCGCCCGCGAGCGCGTACGCGTACACCGAACAGACCGTCCGCCGCACGCTGGCGCGTACGCCAGTACTCGACACCACCGCCGCCTCTACCGTGGCGTCGCCGTACTCGGCGGTCTCGACGCCGCGGATGCGCGAGTCGGCGGCGCGCGTCGCCCGCTCGACGTCGAGGGCGAACGCAACCTTGTCGTCCGCGGCCACGTCTGCCAGGTCGGCGCGGTAGAGATCGAGGACGGCCGGTTCGACACCGTCGGCTTCGGGAAGCCCGAGATACTCGTCCTCACTGCCGAACCCCGCGTTGTCGCGGGCTTCGGCGAGCGCCTCGGCCACGGCCTCGGCGTCGAGTGACCCGGCGTACGCGAACCCTTGACGGTTGTCCTTCACCACGCGCACGCCGACGCCCTCGGTCTCGGCCGACGAGAGCGACTCGATGTCGCCGTCGAACACCTTGACTTCGGTGTCGCGGGTGCGGGCGACGTAGGCCTCGACCTGTTCGTCGTTGTTGGCTTGGGCGGCGACGCGCTCGGCGATCGAAAGCAGTTCGTCGGGCATCTCGGTTACGCGGCCGTGCCGCCGATGGTGATGGCGCCCACCCGCAGCGTCGGCTGCCCCGACGACACGGGCACGCCCTGACCGTCCTTGCCACAGGTGCCGGCCCACGTATCGAAGTCGTTGCCCACGGCGTCGATCAGCTGCAGCGTCTCGGGGCCGTTGCCGATGAGGTTGGCCGAACGGATCGGGTCGGTGATCTCACCGTTCTCGATCATGTACGCCTCGGTGATGCCGAACACGAAGTCGCCGGTGGCGGTGTTCACCTGTCCCCCGCCGAGCTGCACGCAGTACACGCCGTGCGGCGTCTGGCGGATGATCTCCTCGGGGTCTTCCTCACCCTCGAGGACGTAGGTGTTGGTCATGCGCACCATCGGCAGGTGCTGATAGCTCTGGCGCCGGCCGTTGCCCGACGACACGCGGCCCTCCTTGCGGGCCCGCAGGAAGTCCCACATGTAGTCGGTGAGGACACCGTTCTCGATCAGCGTGTTGCGGCGAGCGGGATTGCCTTCGTCGTCGACTGCGTAGGTGCCCCATTCGCGCGCGTACGTGCCGTCGTCGACGAGCGTCACCAATGGGCTCGCGACCTGTTCACCGACGCGGCCGCGGAAGACGCTGGCGTCCTTGCCGACCAGGTCGGCCTCGAGGCCATGGCCGCACGCCTCGTGGAACAGCACGCCGCCGGCGCCCTTCTTGAGGACGACGGGCAGCTTGCCGCTGGGGGCGGGGCGGGCCTTGAGCATGTCGAGGCTTCGGCGCGCGGCCGTGCGGGCCACGTCTTCAACGTCGATCTCGTCGTACAGCTCGAAGCCGATCGTGCGCCCGGGGCCCTCGTAGCCGGTCTGCATGCCCGTGTCGCCGACGGCCACGCACTGGACCATGAACCGGGTGCGGACCTGATCGTCCTCGACGAGCACGCCGTCGCTGTTGGCGATGAGGATGCGTCGGCGGCTGTCGGCGGTGAGGGCGCTGACCTGGCGGATGGAGTCGCCCTCGGCCCGCGCTGCCTGCTCTGCCCTCTGGAGCAGCTCGACCTTGGCCGCCTTGGGCACGTCCTCAGGGAGGATCCGCACGTCGTGGGGGCGGTCGACGGACTGCCGGGTGACGGCCACCTCCTTGACGCCGCCACCACCGCCGCGGGCCGCAGCCGCCGCCGCTTCCGCAGCGGTGCGCAGGCCGTTCTCGGAGAGGTCGGAGGTATGGGCGAAACCGGTTGTCTCACCGCGGACGACGCGGATGCCGGCACCCCGGTCGAGCCCTGAGGTCAGCTCCTCGACCCGCCCGTCGTCGAGCCGGGCCGACGAACTGCGCTTGTCCTCGGCGAACACCTCGGCGAACTCGCCACCACTGCGCAACGCGGCGCCGAGGACGCGCTGGAGGACGGACTCTTCGATCATCGGGCGACTCCCTCCTATCCCCGGTTCGCCGGGGCGATGGGGCGCTCCTTATCCTACCGACGTGGGTGTGCAACCGGGCCTGGCTGCGACGATCGAACTCGTCGTCAAAGAAGGCGACACCGCCGAGGCATTGCGTTCCGGTGACGTGCCGATGCTCGCCACCCCGCGCGTGGTCGCTCTCGCCGAAGAAGCGACCGTCGCCGCCCTCGCCGGCCACCTCGAGGACAAGGCCACGACCGTCGGCCAGCGCGTCCAGCTCGACCATCTCCTGCCCATCCCCGTCGGCGTCGCGGTACGCGCCGAGGCCAAGCTCGAGAGCGTCGAAGGCCGCCGCCTGGTGTTCACATTCTCGGTCAACTCCGACCGTGGCCTGGTCGCCGCCGGCAAGATCCACCGCGTGATCGTCATCCGCGACCGCTTCATCGAGAAGGCCAACGAGTAGCCCTTCTGCCAACTCGCCATGGTTTGTGTTGTCTCACGACACAAAACATGGCGAGTTGGGGAATCAGGCCAGGTTGGACGACCTCGGGTAGGCGATCGCCGGGTCGGTGAGGACGTTGACCAGGTAGGGGACGCCCGCGGCGAAGGCGCGGTCGAGGGCGGGGCCGAGGTCCTTGGGTGAGGACACGGTCTCGCCGGCGCCGCCGAGGGCCTTGACGACGTCGTCGTAGCCGAGGCCGGGCTGCAGTTCGGCGGCGACGTCGTAGCCGTAGATCGCCTGCATCGGGTGCTTCTCGAGCCCCCAGATGCCGTTGTTGCCGACGATGGCGACGACGGGAAGGTTGTGACGGACGAGCGAGTCGAAGTCCATGCCGTTGAAGCCGATGGCGCCGTCGCCCAGCATCAGCACGACTTGCCGGCTGGGATCGGGATGGGCGACGCGCGCCGCGATGGCGTACCCGACGCCGGTGCCGAGGCAGCCGTAGGGGCCCGGGTCCATCCAGCAGCCGGGCTCGTAGGAGTCGACGAGCTTGCCCGCGTAGGACACGAAGTCGCCGCCGTCACCGATGACGATGGCGTCGCGCTCCAGCCGCTTGCGCAACTCGCCGTACACGCGCGCCGGGTGGATCGGGTCGGCGTCGGCCTCGAGCTCAGCCTGCTCAGCCGAACGGGCAGCGTCTTCTTCGCCGCGGAGCTGCGCGATCCACGGTTCGTGGTCCGCACGGGCACCTGAATAAGAGGCAAAGCCGTCGAGGATGGCGTTGAAGTCCCCCACCGGCGACGCCGCCGTCTGCACATGCGTGGCCCGCTGGTCGGGACTGTCGACAACGTGCACGACCTGAGCCGACCCGAACGAGCCGAACGACAGGCGGAAGTCGAGCGGCGTGCCGACAACCACGACGACGTCAGCCTGCTTCAGGAATCGACGCGTCCGCGCGAAAGCGAGCTCGTGGTCGGCGGGCAGACACCCGCGACCCATGCCGTTGACGAACGTCGGGACCCGCAGCGATTCGACGCAGCGGCGCAGGGCATCCCACGCCCCGTTCCACCACACGTCGCTCCCGGCCACGACCACGGGCTGGGAAGCGCCGGCGATCAGTGCCGCCGCCTTCGCCACCTCCTCCTCGTCGGGTGCGACCGCCGACGGCGTCACCGCCGGAGGTACGTCGGCCGAGCCGTGGGCGAACACGACATCGAGGGGGAAGTCGAGGAACACCGGGCCTCGGTGTGGCGACAACGCGGTCGCCACCGCCTCACCGACCTCCTTGGGGATGTCGCCTGGCGCGGTGACCGTGCGGGCCAGCTTGGTGATCGACTCCACGATCGGCACGTGGTCGAGCTCTTGCAACGAACCGGCGCCCCACCGGCCTTGCGGTGCGCGTCCACCCAGCACCACCAACGGGGAACCGTTGAAGTGCGCCGTCGTCATGGCGCTCACGCCGTTGGTGACGCCGGGGCCCGCGGTGAGAACCGCGATGCCGGGGCGGCGGGTGAGCTTGGCCATCCCCTCCGCCGCCCACGTGGCCGTCTGCTCGTGGCGCACGTCGACGATCCGCCACTTCGCCTTCACGGCGCCGTCGTAGATGGAGAAGATGTGGCCGCCCGACAGCGTGAAGATCTCCTTCACGCCCCATCCCTCGAGCGTCGAGACAAGCAGCTCGCCGCCATGACCGTCCATCAACCGACCTCCTGAAGAAACGACGTCAACGCGTCCCACCATGCTTCGGTGTTCTCGAACTGGGGAGAGTGCCCGGCATCGGGGATGACCGCCAATCGGGCGCCGGGGATCGCCTTCGCCATTCGTTCGGAGTGACCGATGAACGGCTGGTCCTGCTCACCCACGATGACGAGTACCGGAAGAGACAGCGTCGCTACCGCGTCGAGCCGGTCGGCCTGCGAAGGCATCTTCGGTGCCATCGCCGCCCACATGGCCGCTGACGACGACAGGAACTTGCGGCGCTCGAACTCCTCCCAGCCGGGACGCTCGGCGCGCACTCGCGCCGCCGCTGGCGTCTCGAGCACGTTCTCGCGCTGATTCATCAGGTTGAGCAGCGTCTCCATCCCGTGCTCCCGGACGATCGACGCGCCGAGATCGAGCTCCTCGGGTTTGATTCCATCGACCGGTCCGTGGCTGGTGTCCATCAGCACGAGCCCTCGAAGCCGCGACGGATCCCGCAACGCGGTGACCTGGGCGATCATTCCGCCCATCGAGTGGCCGAGCAGGACGAACCCGTCGTGCCAGCCCAACGCGTCGACGAGCGCCCACAGGTCGTCGGCGAACAGCTCGAGGTCGTAGTCCTCCTCCGACGACGGCTGTGAACTGTTGCCGTGGCCGCGCAGGTCGGGCGCGACTGCGTGCCAGCCCGTATCGGCGAGGCGGTCGGCAGCCTCGACGAAGTCGTCTTTTCCACCGGTGAAGCCGTGGACGAGCAGCACTCGCCGCGGGTTCCCGACGCCGGCCTCGGCAATCTCGAAAGAGAGTTCGCCCGCATCAACTTTGCGCAGCTGCATCACTTGCCTCCGGTCGCAGTCAAGTCGTTGATGTCGATCACCTGGTCCGCGGGTGGAACCTGCGCTTCCACTGGAACCCCGAAGTCGAACAGCTCGAGCGTGAACGTCGCCGAACTGCCGGCAATAGAGGTCGTCGTGGCGCCCTTCGACTGCTCCAGGTCGACGACGTACTTCATTCGCCGCACACGGCCCTGGACGTCGAGCCACACGTCCACGCGCTGCGTCGACCCCGTCAGCTTGATCCCGGCCTCGATCGCCTTGCGTGCACTCGGAGATTGTTCGGCTGCCTTCTTGAGGTCGACGACCGTCTTGTAGTGGGTCGTCTGCGTGCCCCGTACGTCTTCGGTGCCGACGCGGGTGACGTCGCTGGACGCGCCCCGGAGGTAGTCGAGAGGCTGACTCGGGTCGGCGATCTGGGTCTGGCCCACGCCCGGCGCGCCGCCGTTGGCCAGGTCGACCTTCACCCAGGACTTGCCCGGCGGAAGCGCCCCCGGGATCTGGGGAAACTTTTCGTAGACCACAGCGTTGTCAAAAACGGCGTCAAGTGGCGGCCCCGGGAGGCCAAACTGCGACAGGTCGATGAGCATGTGGCCGCGGTGGCTGCGGTAGTCGGCCTCGCCCGTGACCGTGACGGTTCCGGCCTGGTCACTCGGCCGTTCGATGACGACCGCCATGCGGGACGTGCCCGCCTCGGTGGTCTTTTCGGGTGCATCGCGCACAAGGGTCACGGTGGCGGAGTTGCTACCGCCGTTGCCGCCACAGGCTGCCGCCAGGAGGCCGATGGCCACCCCGACCGCCGCCAGCCTGCGCATCACCGCTCCCCTTCCGGATCCGGCCCTCACGTGCCACCCTGGTTCCATGTCCAGGAAGCGGCCGGCAACATAGGCTACGGGTCGGGAGGGACGTGACTCGGCGGCATCTGCTCACGGCAGCGCGGCTTCTGGCCAGCTTCGGCATGCTCGCGTTCCTGCTCACGAAGTTCACAAACTTCAACCTCTCCGAGCTGCTCCCCGCGTGGCACGCCAGCACCCTGGCGTGGCTGCTGTCGGGCCTCGCCCTCACCCTGTTCGCGGTCGTGGTTGCGGCCATGCGGTGGCAGCTGGTGGCCGGTGTTCTGCACCTGCACGCCCGGCTGCGCACGTTCTTCTCTCAGTACCTGGCGGGCATGTTCGTCAGCAGCGTGCTTCCGTCGACGATCGGTGGCGACGTCGTTCGCGTGAGCCGCCTGTCCGCCACCACCGGCGACACTCCCGGCTCGTTCGCGTCCGTCATTCTCGAGCGCGTCAGCGGATGGGTCGTCCTGCCGCTGCTCACGTTTGCGGGCCTCGCCATCCATCCGTCGCTGCTCAAGCTCGGCGACGCGTCGCGCATCGCGTTGTTGCTCGCCGTCGGCGCGCTCGTCGTGCTCGCCGTCGTGGTGGCCGCGGGCATCAGCCCCAAGCTCGGCGGGCGCCTCGCCCACCGCGACGGCTGGACGCGCTTCCTCGGCGCCGTGCACCTCGGAATGGAGCAGTTCCGCAAGGCGCCGCTGTCGGTGGCCACCGTCCTCGGGGTCAGCCTGGCCTACCAGCTCACACTCGTGGTCGCAGCCTGGATGATCGGCCACGCCCTCGGCCTCAACATCGGCATCACCGTGCTGCTCGCGTTCCTACCCGCCGTCGCCATGGCCCAGGTTCTGCCCATCTCGATCGGCGGCCTCGGACTGCGCGAGGGTGCACTGGTGCTGTTCCTGCATCCGCTGGGCGTTTCCTATGAGCACGCCATCGCCTTCGGGCTGCTGATCTACGCCATGAACCTGGTCGTCAGCCTGCTGGGCGCACCTGCCTTCGCCGTTGGCAGCGGCAAACGCCCGGTCGAGGAGGCACACGCTCAGGCACAGGCCCAGGCCGCCGCGTGAGCGTTACGGCGGCGCGGTCTGACGCGCAGACCGCCGAGGAGCTCCTTCCCGCGCCCGTCCGCCGCCGCCAGCGCGGGCTTCGCTGGTGGAAGGAAGTGCTGTACGTCCTCGCCTTCTATCTGGTCTACAGCGCCATCCGGAACACCCAGGGCTCGGCCGCCGTCTCGGCACAGCACGCGCTCCACAACGCCCTCCATGTCATCCGCATCGAGAAGGCAGTGGGGATCTTCCACGAGCAAGTGATCCAGCACGCAGCCATCTCCGTCGGCCGCTTCTTCATCGAGTTCTGGAACGTCTTCTACGGCACCTTCCACTTCATCGTCACCGCCTTCGCCCTCATCTACATCTTCCGGCGGTTCCCCGAGCGTTACGCCCGCTGGCGCAACACCCTCGCGGTCACGACCGCTCTCGCGCTCGTGGGTTTCGCGCTCTACCCGCTGATGCCGCCGCGACTGCTCGACCTCCACGGCCTGCACTACGGCTTCGTCGACACCCTCGAACGCTTCGAGGCGTTCTGGTCGTTCGACTCGGGCACGATGCAGAAGATCTCCAACCAGTACGCGGCCATGCCCAGCCTCCACTTCGCCTGGTCGCTGTGGTGCGCGCTGTCGCTGTTCCCCGTCCTTCGCCGTTGGTGGACGAAGGCACTAGCGGCGCTCTATCCGGCGTGCACGCTGTTCGCCATCGTGGTGACGGCCAACCACTATTTCCTCGACGCCGTCGGCGGCGCCGTCTGTCTCGGTGTCGGCTACTTCCTCGCCGGGCTGTTCACCAGGCGCTGGGAAAAGCGGCCCGCCGCGGAAGCCGCAGCGGCGGCATAGAGCTCTCGAGCCTCTAGCTCGCCCGTTCGGCGCGCGACACCAGGACCTTCTCGCCGACGCCTTTGAAGCTCTTGCCGCGCGCCCGACCGAAGGTCACTCCCCGCAGGTCGCCGGCCGCTTGACGGACGTCGTCGGTGACGAGGACCTCGCCGCCCTTGGCCGATTCCGCGACCCGCGCCGCGACGTTGACCACGTGGCCGATGATCTCGTCGCCGGCGACCACCACATCGCCGACGTGGATCCCGGCCCGCAGCCGCAGCGGCGCGGGCTCGGCGTCGACCATCTCCAAGCACGCCAGCACGCCTGCTTCGGCCGACGGGAACGTCAGCAGCAGCCCGTCACCGAGACGCTTGCTGATGTGGCCGCCACGACTGCGCACGATCGGGCCGACCTCCCGATAGTGGTCGGCGAGAAGCTGACTGGCGGCCTCGTCGCCTTCCTTCGCGGTGAACGATGTGAAGCCCTCGATATCGGTGAAGACGACGGCTATCCGGCTCGGCATCCCCTCTTCCTGGTCGCTGTCGCTGGAAGACGACAGCTGCTGGATGGCGTTCAGCCCGAGCTTGCTCAGCAGGGACGGGCGCTGCTCGACCGACCGTTCCAGCCAACGCTCAGCGACCTCCATGGGGCCGGCCGTCGACATCTGCTCCGTGGCGGGGTCGTCCAGCCACTCACGGCGAACGAGCCCGAGCTCGACCATTTCGCCGAGCAGCTCCGGGTCCCGCTGGAGCATGGCCGCAATGCGCTGGGCCAGGCCTCCCTTCAGACCGCTGAGGGCCTGTCGCCCGGCCTTCTTGGCGTCGTCTCGTGACGGCACCCGCCGAACTTAGCCACGAGGCGACTGCGTACCCCTCGGTGCTGAGGGGTAGTTTCGGTCACAGATGCTCCTAGAGACGATCTCCAGTCCGGCGGACATTCGAGACCTCAGCTACGAGCAGCTCGCCACCCTCGCCAGCGAAATTCGGACGTTCATCGTCAACGCCGTTTCGGTCACCGGCGGGCATCTGGGGTCGAACCTGGGCGTGGTCGAGCTGACGTTCGCCCTCCACCGCGTGTTCGATTCGCCGCGCGACATCCTGCTGTGGGACACCGGCCACCAGGCATACGTGCACAAGATCCTGACCGGCCGGCGCGACCAGTTCACCGAGCTGCGCCAGCCCGGCGGGCTCTCCGGCTATCCGTCGCGCAAGGAGTCCGAGCACGACTGGGTCGAGAACAGTCACGCGTCCACGATCCTCAGCTACGCCCATGGCGTAGCCACCTCGCTCCACCTCTCGGGTGCCGAGGACGACCGCCGGGTTGTTGCCGTGATCGGCGACGGCTCGATGACCGGCGGCATGGCCTATGAGGCCCTCAACAACCTGGGCCACAGCGGCCGCAAGGTCCTCATCGTCCTCAACGACAACGGACGCTCCTACGCGCCGACGGTCTCGCGCCTGTCGTCGAGCGTCACCCGTTTGCGGTCGAGCCCTTCGTACGTGCGCCGCCGCCAGATGGCGGAGGGCGCGCTGCGCGAGATCCCCGTCGTCGGCGAGTACCTCCAGGCCGGCGTGCAAGGTCTGCGCGCTGCGTTCCGCGAGGTGCTCGAGCCCCGCAACTTCTTCGAGGCGCTGGGCGTTCGCTACGTCGGCCCGGTCAACGGCCACGACGTCGCCGAGATGGAGCACGTGCTGCGCCAGGCCGCCGCTTTCGACGGCCCCATCGTCGTGCACATGGTCACGCGCAAGGGCAAGGGCTACCCCTTCGCCGAGGACGACGAGGAGAAGTGCCTGCACGACGCGCCCGTGTTCGACCCGGCCACTGGTCCTCCCGAGGGTTGGTCGGCGCCGTCGGGTTACACGCAGGCGTTCTCCGAGGCACTCGTGAACGTCGCCGAGCGCGACCCGCGCGTGGTCGCCATCACCGCGGCCATGCCTGGACCGACCGGGCTGCTCCCCTTCCAAGCCCGGTTCCCGGACCGCTTCTTCGACGTCGGCATCGCCGAACAGCACGCGGTCACCGCCGCTGCCGGCATGGCTATGGGCGGCCTGCGCCCGGTCGTGGCCGTCTACTCGACGTTCCTGACGAGGGCGATCGACCAGGTCACTTACGACGTGGGCATGCACCGTCTCCCCGTCGTCTTCTGCATCGACCGGGCCGGCATCACCGGGCCCGACGGCGCTTCACATCACGGCCTGTTCGACATGGCCCTGCTGACAAGGGTGCCGGGGATGACCGTGTTCGCTCCTTCCTCGGCACAGGACCTGCGGGTGATGGTCGGCGAGGCCCTCCGCCTCAACGACGGCCCCGTCGCCATCCGCTACGCCCGCGGCGCCGCCCGCCAGGTGCCACCCGAGCAGGTGGGATCGGGCCTGCACGCCCGGCGTGTGCGCCAGGGCGCCGACGTCTGCATCATCGGCGTCGGCCGAATGCTTGAGGCCGCCGAGGACGCCGCCCTGCTCCTGGAGGACGAGGGCATTCGCGCCACGGTGTGGGACGCCCGCGTGGTCAAGCCCCTCGACCCGAACATGATCTGTGACGCCGCCGCCCACCCCCTCGTCGTCACCGTCGAGGACGGCGTGCGGCTGGGCGGCGCCGGCACCGGCATCGCCGACGCCGTCTCCACCCTCGATCCCGAGGCCGTCGCGCCGCCGGTGCTGAAGCTCGGTACGCCCGACGCCTTCCTCGCCCACGGCAACCCTGCGCAGATCCTCGCCGAGCTTGGTCTGGACGGCCGGGGAATCGCGGCTTCTGTCCTCTCTGCCCTACGCTCCGGAGTGGAGTCCACGGCGGAGAGGTAGGGCTGAAATGAAGCGGGCGGTAGTGCTTGCTGCGGTCGCAGCGGTCGTCCTGGGAGCGTGCGGGGGCGGAGGCGGCACCAAGAAGGCGTCGAGCAGCGGTTCGACGACCACCGTCGAGTCGACCACCACCATCGCGGGCGGGACAACCACGACGGCGGCGGGCGCGCCTGCGGGCGGCACGCCGACGACCAAGGCGGCGGGGCCCGCGACCACGGCTGCGGCCAAGGTGAACGGCCAGCCAGCGAACAACTACACCCCGCCCGCCGGAGCCACACCGGCGAAGCCGTCGCCTGTGGGGCACTACACCTACGACAACCAGGCCGGCCCCGGCGCGAACACGTTCGGGGCGCCGCCCCCTACCTCAAGCCTCACCGTCGACCCGCCCCAGGGCACCGTGCAGCACACCACCAACGACATGGGCTCGGGTGGCAAGACCGAGACCACCCTCGACTACAGGGCCGACGGCGTGCACATCGTCGAAGTGAAGGTGACGGCGTCCGGCCAGACCTACGACTTCGTCGGCAACCCGCCGCCGCTCGCGGCGCCCACGGGTGCGAAGCCCGGTCAGAGCGTCGCGTTCGACCTCGCTGACGCCGCCAAGAAGACGAGCATCCACGTGCAGATCGACTTCGTGCGCATGGAGACCGTCACCATCGGCGGCCAGCCCGTCGACACAATGCTCATCCATCAGGTGGGCACGCTCTCAGGCGGTCTCACGGGAATGCAGACGACCGACGCGAACGTGGCGCCGCAATATGACCTGTTCGTCAAGACTCACTCGACGGGCGACGTGCACGCGGGTGCGTTCGAAGCCAAGAGCGACGTGTTCTCGACGCTCGAGAAGCTGACCCCCAGCTAGACCTTGTCGGCCTCGGCGGTCAGGAGGCGCGGCCGAGGAGCGCTGACTCCGCCAGCAGTTGGGCCATCTCCTCGCGGGGCTGCGGGCGGGCGTAGTAGTAGCCCTGGCCGCTGAGGCAGCCGAGGCCGACCAACTCGTCAGCCTGGTCGGAGGTCTCGATGCCTTCGGCAGTGACGCTGACGTCGAGGCACTCGGCCATCGTCAGTACCGACTGGGCGATGGCTCGGTCGGCGGGGTCGACGCCGAGGCCTTGCACGAACGACTTGTCGAGCTTCAGCGTCGAGATCGGGAAGTGCTTCAGCCAGCTGAGTGACGAGTAGCCCGTGCCGAAGTCGTCGATGGCGAGAGCCACGCCCATCTGACGCAGCGCTTGGAACGTCGGGATGGCGGCCTCGGGGTCGTCCATCACCACGCTCTCGGTGATCTCGAGCACCAGCACACGAGGGTCGAGGCCGGTGCGGCCGAGCACGCGCGCGACGTCGCGCACGAGTGTCGGCAGCTGGCGACCCGAGACGTTGACGCTTACGCGTGCGGGCGCACCTATGCCGAAGCGCTCCTGCCACTCGACGGCTTGCTCGCACGCCTTGAGGAGGACGTAGCGGCCGAGGGGAATGATCAGGCCCGTCTCCTCGGCCATGGGGATGAACTCGTCGGGCATCAGCAGCCCGCGTTCGGGGTGCTCCCACCGAACCAGCGCCTCGGCGCCGATGATGCGGCCGCTGCGGAGCGACACCTCGGGCTGGTAGTGGACGACGAGCTCGTCGCCCTCGAGCGCCCGGCGCAGCTCGCTTTCCAGGTCGAGGCGCAGGCGGGCCCGGGCCCCCATCGTCATCTCGAAGATCTCGTAGCGCGACCGGCCGCGCTCCTTGGCTCGGTACATGGCCAGGTCGGCGTCGCGCAACAGGTCCTCGGCGCGGTCTTCACCGTTCTGACTCAGGGCGATGCCGACGCTCGCCCCGACGAAGACCTGGTGGCCGTCGAGGTCGATGGCCTGACGGACGTCCTCGATGATGCGCTGGGCGACGCGCGCCGCTTCCTCTTCGTCCTCGACCTCCTCGAGCAGCACGGTGAACTCGTCGCCGCTGAGGCGGGCGACGGTGTCCTCGTCGCGCACGGCGTGGCGCAAGCGATCGGCGACCGCGACCAGCAGGTCGTCGCCGATCTCGTGGCCGAGGCTGTCGTTGACGATCTTGAAGCGGTCGAGGTCGACGAACAGCACGGCCATCGTCCGCTGACGGCGGGCGGCGCGGGCCAGCGCCACCTCGAGTCTGCTCTGGAACAGGGCCCGGTTCGGAAGTCCGGTGAGGGCGTCGTGATAGGCCTGCCGGGTCAGCTGCTCCTGGAAGGCGCGCCGCTCGGTGATGTCGCGCTGATTGGCCACGATCCCCGACACCGACGGATCGTCGAGCAGGTTGGTGACCCAGACCTCCAACCAGCGCCACTCGCCGTCGGTACGGCGCCCGCGTACCTCGAGCTGCATCGGCACCCCGGGCGCCTCGAGAGCGCGCTGGATGATGTCGGCGGTGCGGTCGCGGTCCTCGGGGTGGATGTAGTCGACGCCGTTCGAGCCCACGCGCGAGTCGTTGTCGTAGCCGAGGACGCGTTCGAGCGCGGGACTGTCGTAGAGGATCAGGCCGTTTGCGTCGGTCACGGTCACGAGCTCGAAGGCATTGCGGGCGAGGGACTGGAAGCGTTCCTCGCTACGGCGCAGCGCCTCCCTTTCCCGCCGCACGGCGACGTGGCGCCTGTGGTTGAGCACCGCGAGGGCGAGGGCGGCGACGGCCAGCACGGCGACGAGGGAGTAGTCGATCACGTGACGGGCGCTCTTCAACGGTCCGTAGAACTCCGACGCCGACTGCTCGGTCATCGATGTCCACCCGCCGATGCCGAGTGGCGCGTGCGACACCGCGACCTTGGTGCCGTTCAGGTCGGTCTCCAAGAACCCGGCGCGCTGGGAGTCGATGGCGTGGAGGATCGTCGGGTTGTTGAGCTGCTTGCCGACCAGCGACGGATCGCCGGACGCGACAACGCCACCCATCGAGTCGACGAGCAGCCCGCTCCCGGTCTTGCCGTAATGGAGCGCCTGCACGTAGGTCTGCAGCGAGCCCTTGTCGGCACGGAAGAAGCCAATGAGCACGGCCTTCGGCGCGCCATCGACCACCACCGGCACGCCGAGGGCGACGACGGGGATGTTGTTGCCGACGTGCATCACCGACGCCAGGCCCGGTTGCTGCGACCTCAGGCCTTGGACCAACGGCGTGTAGCCGCTATCGGACGAGGACGGAAGCCCGGCCGGGTCGGTGATGTAGGAGTTCAGCGGCGTCTTGTCGGGGACGGAGACGAGGGCGGCGCCGTAGTTCAGAACGGCAGAGCGAGAGACGTAGCTCTGGAGGCGGGCCTGGTCGGCCTTGTCGCCGGGGCGCAACGACCAGGGACCGGTGGACGCGAAGTCCAACTCCTCCTTGAAGGCAAACAGCGCGTACTGCCGACCGAGCCCGGCGAGCGTCGTCTGCAGCGCCTCGCGGTCGCGCCGGTGCATTGCTTCGGCTTTGCTGTTCGCGCCCGCGCTGGCCCGCAACCCCACCGCGCCCAACGCCGCGATTACGGCGATGGTCACCAACAACGGAGCGAAGCGCCTCAGCAAAGACATGTCAGCTGTCCCCCAAATCCCCCTCCAACCTTGTGGATATCGGCAGTTCTGGCCACGGGCTGAAGTCGTTCTCGTCCGAATTGCCTAGTGAGTGAAGAGTCGAAGGGGTGACGGTCTACGGTTCCAGTGATGACCCTCTTCGTGCACGAGACCCACCACGTCCGCGGCAAGTCTGAGGACGACTTCGAAGCCGCCTACCGCGACGAGTGGATGCCGGCGCTGGCGGGCGACGACGACGCCCGCTTGCTCTGGTTCTGCCACCACGCCCACGGCAGCGGCGTCGCCTACAACGTGGTCACGATCACCGGGGTGCGGGACGGCGCCGCCTGGGAGCGCCTGGCCCGGCGGGTCCAGGACGGCGACCTGGCCAAGTGGGCGGCCAAGGTCGACGAGATGCGCCATGGCCTCGACGCCAAGATGCTGGTGCCGGTGCCGTGGTCACCGATGCAGGACGTCGACCTGGGGGCCGTGCCCACCGACCCCCAGTCCCACGAGTTGAGCCTCTACATGGAGGACACGGGCTGGCCCCACCACAACAACATCGACGCCTACATGGACTTTGCCGGCCGCAACTACGCGCCACTGCTCCCCAACTCCGGCTTCCTGCGCATGGAAGCCTCGTTCAGGCCCGTGTACGGCACCCACCGACGGGCGGAGATGATCCTCATGCAGAAGGTGCTCGACTACGACCGCCTCGCCGGCCTGCTCACCTCCGAGGTCCGCCCCGAATACCGCAAGAAGGGCACGTGGATGCACGACGCCCTCGACGTCCGCGACAAGTGGGAAAGCCGCCTGTTGAGGACCACGGCCTGGTCCCCCTGGTACTAGGGCCTAGCTGGTGCGCTTGCCGAAGGGCCACCACTTGCGGCGGGCCTTCGGTTCGAACTCGTGGAGGATGTCGTCGCCGACGGCGTTGACGACGTCTTCGGCCTCGTCGAGGAGCTCGGCGACGCCCTCCATGTTCTCGGGCTCGTCCGGGGTCGGTGGTGACACCATGTCGGTGTGCACCCAGTTGACGTCGGCCAACCGGGGTTCGTAGGCCTGGCAGTTCTCGGGGCAGCGCCACGGCGCCTCGGGCGCCAGATCGAGGTTGCACTTGCGCACGGTCTCGCCGTCGTCGTAGGTGCGGCTCTCGTAGTTCTTGCAGTCGGTCCGCATCGGCACGGGCGCCATTGTCGCGCCTACCGTCTCGCCAATGAACGGCGACCGCATCCGTGAACTCCTGAACAGCGGCACCACGGTGCTCATGCCCGGCGTCTGGGACGCCCTGTCGGCGCGGCTGACCGCCGAGGCCGGCTTCGAGGTGTCCTTCGTGTCGGGCTACGCCAGCGCCGCCACCCTGCTCGGCATGCCCGACTTCGGCTACCTCACCCAGACCGAGATCGCGGAGATCGCCCGCCGGGTGTGCACGGCCACGCCCGAGATGGCGGTGATCGTCGACGGCGACACCGGGCACGGCAATCCGCTGAACACCATCCGCACCGTCGACCTGTTCGAGCGGGCGGGCGCGGCCGGCATCTTTCTCGAGGACCAGGTGTGGCCCAAGAAGTGCGGCCACATGGCAGGCAAGCGGGTCGTACCCCGCCAGGAGTGGCTGGCCAAGCTCAAGGCCGCCGTCGACAACCGCGACAAGCTCTTCGTCGTCGCCCGGACCGACGCGCGCGCCGCCGTCGGTATCGATGAAGCCTGCGAGCGGGCGAGGGCGGCGCGCGACCTGGGCGTGGACGCCATCTTCGTCGAGGCGCCCGAGAGCATCGCCGAGCTCGAGCAGGTAGCGGCCGCCGTTCCTGACACCGTGCGCGTCGCCAACATGATCGAGGCCGGCAAGACGCCGTTGCTCACGCCGAAGGAACTGCACGACCTCGGCTACGACCTGATCGTGTCGCCCCTCACCGGGCTGCTCGCCGCCGCTCGCGCCATGGCGACCGCCTACCAGACGCTGCGCGAAGAGGGCTCGCTGCGTGGCCACCCCGACCTGGTCTTCACCTTCGACGACTTCAACCGCGTCGTCGACCTCGACCGCCACTACCGCCTCGAGGCCACGTACGTCGAGGAGGAACCCGGCACCTCGCCGTAGAAGAGGCCCCCGTGCGGTTCATTGCGGGAGTACTAGCCGTCCTCCTGGTCAGCGCGGGAGCGGCGATCCAGACGTCGCAGGTCGGCGCCACGACAGGATCGACGGCATCGGTTGCGGTCGACGCCACCCATCCCGCGGGGCCCGTCAACCCCAACCTGTTGGGCTTCGCCTTCGACCCGCGCGTGGATCAACCCGGCTTCACTCCGCTGCCGTCGAAGACATTCCGCATGGACGTCGGATTCCAGGACCTTGTCGCCTGTCCGCAGGGAACGATCATTCCCGACCGGCTCGCAGCGCTGCAGCAACGGCTCGACGAGATCGAAGCGGCCGGGGCCGATGCCATCCTCATCCTCGACTACATGCCGCCGTGTCTGGCGGACACCGCGCCCGGCGACCCTCGCGATCCGATAAAGCTGCCGCCGAAGGATCCGGCGACGTGGCAGCGTCTGGTGACCCAGTTGGTAACGGCGACCGGCCCCGGACGGGTGAGCACCGGGCACCGGCCCGTTCGCTACTACGAGGTCTGGAACGAGCCTGACTGGGTCTTCTTCGAAGCCAGCCAGGCGCAGTTCACGACCAACGTCATGCTGCCTGCAGGCCGGGCCGTCGCCGGCGTCGCCAAGAGCAGCGGCCTCGACCTCCGGTTCGGCATATGCGGATGTCTGTTCGCCGACGGCAGCTGGATGATTCCGTTGATGTCGGAGGCACGGACCGCAGGCATCCCGGTCGGCTTCCTGTCGTGGCACTACTACGGCAACTACCCGTTCACCGGACCCGACGGCGTGGAGCCATCGTTCCCACCGGCGTCGGCACCGGTCATATCGCTCCTCGGACAGCGCAACCCCGTCGCCTCACCGGAGGCCTATCTCATCCAGCTCGACCAGGTGCGGACGTGGGCCCAGACGACGCTCGGCCACGTGCCCGAGCTGATGGTCGACGAGTGGAACCTGTCGGCCGGCGGCTTCGACAAGCGCATGGACACCAACGAGGGCGCCGCCTTCCAAGCGGCCACGCTCGCGGCCCTCGCCAGCGACCACCTCGACCGGGCGCTCCTTTTCAGTGCCGTCGATCCCTACGACCGCGACATCAACGGCAGGCCGCTACCGGCCCGCTACGGCGGCTGGGGCGTCGTCGACCGGACGCTGGCGCACAAGCCGGCGTGGTACGCCCAGTGGATGTGGAGCCGCCTCGAAGGAGCGCGCCTCGACACCCCGCAGGACCCGACCGACGGAGTCTGGACCGCAGCGAGCACGTCTCCCGACCGCGTCGACGTCCTCGCCAGCAGCTTCCTCGCCACGGGCGGCAACCCCCGCCTGTTGCACGTCGATGTCGCCGGCCTCCGACCGGGTGCCTGGACGGCCAAGGTGTTCAGGGTCGACGGCAGCCATCCGGGGTCGACCGACCCGGTCAAGGTCATGACTGTGGAGACCGGAGCCGGCGTCCACGCCATCGTCAACACGGGCCTGCCGCCTCAGGCCGTCGTCTTGGTCGAGCTGACGCCGATCTAGCGGGGCCGGGGACGCGGGCGCGGCAACGCCGAGCGGGCCGCGGGTGGAAGCTCGGGCGGCTCGGGCCGAGCCGCGTCGTGCACGGCCAGCTGGCGCTCGATGTGGTTCACGAACTCGTCGACGGTGCCGCCGTAGTGCGACAGCGCCAGCGCCAGCCGGAAGTGCACCTCTTCGGCCTGGCTCGCGTCGTAGAGCAACCCGGACGCCTTCTCCCGGTTCGACACCTGGAACAAGGTCAGTGGCACGCGGCCGTCGTTGTGGTAGCCGAGGAGATTGTCGAACACCCACTCGCGTGTGCGCCGAGAGCCCTGGAACACCACCCGCCGGTCGGTGATGGTGGCGATGCCGGTGTCCATCGCGCTGGGTGGCTCCTCGCCCGGCTCCTTCTTCACCGACGCGGACGTCACGCGATAACGCAGGCCACGCGCCAAGCGGAAGGAGAACCCGGTGTATCCGGCCGACCACCGCTCCGGTCGCTTGCGCGGCTCGACGAGGCTCACGCGCTCGAGCACGGAGAACACGCGCTCACCGGGGGTCAGTTGCAGCGGCACACTCGCCTCGTCCGCGGTCGTCGCCCCCGCGAAGGTGCAAGCGACGTTGAGGTGCGAGCGAAGGGCGTCGGCTTCCTCCTGCCACGGTTGAAGGGCGCGCCGGTACTCGGCTGCTGCGCGTCGGTATCGCCGTAACGCCCGCCCGGAGCCCAGACCCCACAAGGGCATGGACGAAAACTAACGCGGTGTCTTTATGAGGAACGCCCGGTGCACTCGGGATGGCCCACGGTGTGGAACGAGAAGCTCTGCAGGGTGACGCCACCGTCCTGCTGGGGCTTGACCTGACGCTTGCCCGTGTTCAGCGACACGCCGTAGTTGTTGGTCATGCCCGGCTGGAGCACGTTGCCGACGGCACTGTTGAACACGATGTCCTGGGTGCCGCCATCCGTGTAGACGAGATGAACGGCGAGGCTGTCGATCTGCACCGCCTTGTCGATCCCGTTGTGCACGGTGGCGCTGAGATCGGTCTCGTAGTCGGTGTTGGCCGTCTCGCTCTTGGGGAACGTCTGAGAGGCCACGCTGGCGGTGGCCGTCCCACTGCCACACGCGGTGTTGGGAACGACGACGGTGGTCGTCGCCGGCGGCGACGTCGACTGGGTCTGTGTGAGCGTCACCGTCTGCGTGCTCGTGCCGGGCGCCGCCGTGGTCGTCGTGGCCGGCGTGGGCGCCTGCGTGCCCGGCGGTGTCACCGGCGCCAGCGTGGCTGCCGTGGTGCTCGTCGACGTCTCCGGGTTCCTGGCGAACACCTGGCCCAGGACCTGGGGCTTGCCGCTCGCGCTGGATCCCGAGTCGTCGGTGACGAAGTGGCCGACGGCCACACCGCCAGCGAAGACGCCGACTGCGATGCAGCCCGCCGCAATGGCCTTCCGCGCCTGCATTTTGTCCCCCTTTGCCTCCTTGTCAGTATGGCGGCGTTGACGGAATTTGTCACGCGGAGTGGCGGGAGTGGCAATCCTTCCCGCTCTCCGCGGCAGCTGTGCATAGGCCCTGGAGAGGGGGAAAATGACCGTCGTGGAGTCGTCAGCGAGCGAGCCGTCGGTCGGCCGCATGGTCTGGCGAGGCATGACCAAGCGCTGCCCCCGGTGCGGCCGCGGGAAGCTCTTCACCCGCTGGGTCCGCATGGTCGAGCGCTGTCCGCAGTGCGGCTACCGCTTCCAGCGCGAGGAGGGCTTCCAGCTGGGCGGCTACGTCATCAACTTCGGCGTCACCGAGGGCCTCGTGTGCCTGGTGGTGGCCGGCTACATCGTCGCCGCCGCCGCCAACCCCGACGTCGCCATCTGGCCGGTGGTGGTCTTCGGCGTCCTCGCCGCGGTCGTCACCCCTGTCGCGTTCTTCCCGTTCTCTCGCACGATCTGGGCCGCCATCGACCTGGCGATGACGCCCCTCGACGTGGTCGAACAGGCCGAGGCTGAGACCTGGGCCGCCGCGGCCGCTGATGCGGCTGATGCCGGCCGAGCTACGCGCTCCGGCGCTCCAGAGCAGGAAGATCGAGCACCCTGATCTCCCGGCGCCCGGTCTCGATCCAGCCCCGGGCCCGCAGCTGACGCAGCGCCTTCACCACGGCTTCCCGCGAGGCCCCCGCCCATCCCGCCAGCTCCTCCTGGCTGAGCGGGAGACGGATCCGGATGGCGCCGTCGTCGTCCTCGCCGTACCGCTCGGCCAGCTCGATGATCAGCCGGCCCACCCGCCCCACGGTGTCGAGCGCTCCGAACTCCACGCGCCGCTTGTCCGACTCACGGAGACGGCCGATGACCGACCGCAGGATGCCGAGTGTGGCCCCGGGGTTCGCCTCGAGCAGGGCGACGAACTCGTCGGAGGTGAGCACGTGCACGTCGATGGCTTCGAGGGCGGTCGCCGTGGCCGACCTCGGTTCGCCGTCGATGGCCGACAGTTCGCCGAGGAGCTCGCCCGGTCCCACGACTGCGACGAGGCGCTCCCGGCCGTCGGCCCCGTAGCAAGACACCTTCACCCGGCCCTTGACGACCAGCCCGATCCAGTCGCTGTGGTCGCCTTCGTGGAAGAGAGTGGCCCCCGACCGAAACTTCCGCGGCCGGCCTTCTTCGCGCAGCAGAGCGACGGTCCCGCTCTCGATCCTCGCCAACTCGGGACCGTCGCCCCGCCCCGCCGCCATGAGCGCGGAGTGTACGGGCGCTGCGGTCAGGCAGCGTGCGAAGCGTCTGCCTCCTGGATGCGCCCGGCCATACCCGTCAGCAGCTTGCGGGCGAACAGCGGCACGTCCGAGAGCAGGATGGCGAGCTCGCGCGCCGTCACGATGAGGACTTCCATGTCGGTCGTCGCCGTCACCGTCGCCGTCCGCGGCCCTGGGCGCAGCACGGCGAGCTCACCGAAGTAGTCGCCGGGGCTCAGCGTCGCGATCTTCACGCCGTCGCGGCTGACGTCAGCCTCTCCCTCGACGATGACGTACAGCTCGTTGCCTCGTCGCCCTTCGCGCACCAGCACCTCGCCGGCGCGACATGTGTCGGCGTCGGCCAGTCGGGCGATGAGACGGAGGTCGTGCTTGGAACAGGCCCGGAACAACGGCACGTTCGCCAACCGAGCTTCGTAATGATCGAGTCGTCGCATACCTGCACTCTGCGCCGCGAACCGGCGGGCGACGAGGTCAAGAAGCGCAGCGGATGTGAGTCTTTTTACGCAGAGGCGTCGATCAGGCCCCAGCGGCTTCGGATCGCACGCTCGAAGCGGGCGAAGAACAGCGAGTCGATGACGACGCCGATGAGAAAGATCATCACCATCGTGGCCAGCATCCCGACGTAGTCGTTGTTGGTCCGGGTGAACTCGAGACGCACGCCGAGCGACGGCTTCTTGGCGATGATGACGAGCAACTCGCCCGCCAACAGGCTGCGCCAGGCGAACGCCCATCCCTGCTTGAGACCGGCGACATAGCCGGGCAGGGCGGCGGGGATGATCACGTGTCGATACGTCGACAGACCCCGCGCCCCGAGGACGCGCCCGGCGCGCAACAGGACCGGCGGAATGTGGTCGACGCCGTTGATGATGCCGTTGGCAATCGCCGGGCCCGCGCCGAGGATGACGACGAAGAGGATCGCCGACTCGTTGAGCCCGAACAGCACGATGGCGAGCGGGAACCAGGCGATGGTGGGCATCGTCTGCAGACCGGTGATCATCGAACCGATGGCGGCGCGAAGCACGGTCGACCGAGCGACCGCCAGACCGATCACCGAACCGAGGATCAGAGCGATGCCGTAGCCGATCGCCGCCCGTTGCAGCGTGTTGCTCGCGGCCTCGATGATCGTTCCGTTCTGGATCTCGTGCCACAGCTCCTTCAACACGGCGACCGGGCCGGGGAGGATGTAGGTCGGCTTCCAGCCCGACCACACGACGGCCTGCCAGAGCAGCAAGAAGATCGCGACGGCGGCGAGCTTGGGCCACGCCGCCGACCAGATGCGTCGGGCCCGCGACGGCGCCGGGGCGATGGGGACATCGAGGGCATCGAGCCCCGCCAGTTCGACGTCGAGGGTGTCGTCAGGCTTGCGCTCAGCCTTCGGCTTCGTCATCTGCATGGCGACGGACCTCCTTCCGCAGGCGCTCGGTGACCTCGGCCGCCGTGGCCGCCACTTCGGGCGACTCGAGGCGGCGGGGACGGGCGATGCTGACCGGGAACTCGGCAACCACCCGGCCGGGCCGGCTGGACAGCACGAGCACCCGGTCGCCGAGGCGCACGGCCTCGCGCACGTTGTGGGTGACGAACAGCACGGTGATGCCGGTCTCGGTCCACACCCGCTCGATCTCGTCGTGCAGGAGGTCGCGGGTGATGGCGTCGAGCGCGCCGAAGGGCTCGTCCATGAGCAGCACTTGGCTCTCCTGAGCGAGCGCGCGGGCCAGGGCGACGCGCTGGCGCATGCCACCGGACAGCTCGTGGGGTCGCCGGTCGCCGAACCCGTCGAGGCGCACCGTGTGCAGGAGCTCGTCGACGCGCGTGGACCGTTCCTTCTTGGATGCCTTGCGTAGGCGCAGCGCCAGGTCGATGTTCTTCTCGGCCGTCAGCCACGGGAACAGCCCTGCCTCCTGGAAGAGGAGGGCGGGTTTGCCCTCGACCGCGATCTCGCCCGCCCCCGGGCGGTCGAGGCCGGCGACCAGGTTGAGCAGGGTGGTCTTGCCGCAGCCGGAGGCGCCGACCAGGCAGACGAATTCGCCCTTGTCGACGTCGAGGGAGATGCGGTCGAGGGCGAAGGTGTGGGCGCCCGCCGGCCCGTACACCTTCGACACCCCGCGGATGTCGACAGCTTTCTTGGCCTCGGTTACATCGTTGACGACCTCGGTGGACATGGTGGCGTTGGTCATGACGAGCTCACCACCGGTTGGTTCTCGGCCTTGAGCACTTGGTTGAGCAGCGTCACATCCACCAGTCCCTTCAGGTTGGTGTCCTTGAGCAGCCCGACGGACTGGGCGTTGTCGGCCTCTTGCTTCAGGGTCGCAGCCAGCGGATCGACCGTGAACGTCAGGTTCTTCCACGCACCGGCGATGACCGGTTGACTCAAGGCCTTGCCGGTGAGCTGGGCGATGGCCTGGTTGGCGGTCTGCTGGGCCGCGTCGGGGTTGGCGTTGACGTAGTTCGTGGCGTCGACGTTGCCCTTGAGGAAGTTCTTGACCACGTCGGGGTGGTCCTTGAGGAAGGCGGTGCGCACGATGATCGCCGTGGTCAGGAACTTCCCGCCGCCCCACAGCGTCCCCTCGTTGACCAGCAGCTTGCCTTTGCCGTCCATGATCAGGCGGCTCTCCCAGGGCTCGGGCACCCAGGCGCCGTCGATCTGGCCGGCCTTGAACGTGTCGAGGCTCACCGAGTTGTCCTGGGGGAAGATCTGGACGTCGCCGCCACCCTCGGTCGTCGTGTTCAGCCCGTTCTTCTTCAGCCAGGTACGCAGGGCGACGTCCTGGGTGTTGCCCAGCTGGGGTGACCCGAGCTTCTTGCCCTTCAGGTCGGCGGGACCGTTGATCGACGGTTTGACGACCAGTCCTGCGCCACCGGACGTGGCACCCGAGATGAGCCGCACGGCCTGGCCATTCGACTTCTGGAAGGCGTTGATGGCGGGGTTGGGGCCGACGTAGGAGATGTCGAGAGAGTTGGCGAACAGCGCCTCGACCGCCGCCGGACCGGCGTTGAACGTCTTGGTTTGCAGCGTGACATTCGGGCCGAGGTCCTTGGCGAAGATCCCGTTCGCCACGCCGACCAACGCCGTGGCGTGGGTCAGGTTCGGGAAGTAGCCCAGGCGCAGGTCGACATGACCCGACGACTTCGTGTCCGCGCTCGCGTTCGACGAACTGCTGCCGCCGCCTCCGCATGCCGCGGCCACCAGCCCGATCGCCACGACGACGGGCGCGAGCCGCCGCAACAGAGATGCCCCCACGTGAAGTCCCCTTTGTCAGTAGTCCCTGGAAAGTTGATTGAGATAGTAGAGATTACCGACAAGCTATTCAAGCCTCGGGGTTCGATCTCCTCCTAGCGGCGCCTCGCCCGCTGTCTGCGTTCTTCGGCTTGGTAGGTGGAGGCCAGCTCCCTGACCTCGTCCGGCAGGTCGCCCGCGGCCAGGTCGGCAAGGGTGGTGGTCTCGAGCACGACCCGAAGGCTGGCCCGCACCGCCATCCACACCTCGCGGAGACGCTTGGCCGGGCCGGCGTAGGAGAGTTCGGACAGGCTCTGATCGTGGACGTTGGCCAAGGGCCCGTCGATGACGCGGATGACGTCGGCCAGGGTGATCTCGTCGGCCGGGCGGGCGAGGGCGTAACCACCGTCGGCGCCCCGCTGGCTACGGACCAGGTACGCCCGCTTCAGGTCGTTCAGGATGCCCAGGAGGAACTTGAGGGGAATGTCCTGGGCGCGGGCGATGTCCTCGGCCTTGACGGGCTCGTCCTGGGGCTCGGCCGCCAGCTGGGCCATCGCCCGAACCGCGTAGTCGACCTTCGCCGAGATGCGCACAGACGACAGTTTGGTGCAGCAGAACCCAGGGCCGCGTCACCCCGGCCCCGCTCAGGAGCCTTGGGCGTCCCGCTGCAGGTAGAGGGCAGCGCCGACCAGCACGAGCGCGCCCAGCGCGTCACCGTTCTCGGGCTCCTCGTGGAGGACCTCGGCCCAGTGGCGCTGGGCCTCTCTGAGCGCGTCCCCATCGCCGTCGGCGACTTCGGCCAGGTCCGCGGCGGCCTTGCGGAGGTCGCTCTCCTCCCTGGCCAGCGCACCGGCCCTCTCGGCGAGGCGATCGCCCAGCTCGGACACGACCACCGTTCTAGCTCCGCCCGCGACCCCGGGAAGGGGATTTGCCCCATTGTGGGCCGAAGTGCAAGCTGAATATTCCATGCGCCGCGTGCTTTTCCTCCTCCCTGCGGTGGCGTTGGTGGTGCTCACCGCTACCGCGCCTGCAAAAGGCGCCGCGGGACCGCCCGCCTGGAGCGCACCGCTGAAACTGCCGGCGTGGTCGGGCAGCGAGCCGTCGATCGCCATCGATCCGAACGACGCCAACGCCGTGTACGTGTCGGCGCCACAGCACATCCCGGCCGTGCTGAACCAGGCAGCCGGCAACATGGGATCGGGTAGCAACGGCGTGGGGTTCTGGGCGTCCCATGACGGGGGCAAGACCTTCCCGATCAACTCCAACATCGGGTCGACCAACGGCGGCGGCGACTCCGACGTCGAGGTCGGCCTGGACCACACCGTCTACATGGCCGACCTGGAAGCGATCGCCACCGACCTGTGCACGTCGACCGACGGCGGCAAGACGTTCACCGCGCCCACGCTCGTGGGCCCGACGCCGTGCGGCCCGGTGAGCGGCAGTCACCAGGGTCCCGAAGCCGACCGGGAGTGGATCACGCGGGGGCTGAACGGCGAGCTCTACCTGACGTACCACGACTTCGCGGGTGGCCTGCCGATCATCCTCAAGTCGACCGACAAGGCCAAGTCATTCCTGCCGTGTGGCTCGGTGCTCGACCCGCTCGGCGTGGCCGGCAAGAACTACAGCCCGGTCGCGGGCACGCTCGTGCCCAAGCCCGTGATCGGCAAGGACGGTTCGATCTACGTCGAGGTGAGCGAGCCCGACCAGATCTCGTCGCCGGTCGGCGCCAACCTCAACCACCTGTTCATGACCGTCGGCAAGGGCGGCTGCAACGGCGTGTTCGCCAACCACCTGATCTACAGCGACCCCGGCGCCGCCCTCGGCAAGATCTTCGACAACCAGGCCATCGACGGCGGCGGCGTGCTGTACCTGGCGTCGGCCGGCAAGACCAAGGCCGGCCAGAACACCACCAACCTCTGGCTATTCACCTCGCACGACCAGGGCGTGACGTGGTCGCCGCCGATCCAGGTGAACACGCCCAACCTCAAGGCCAACGTGATGCCCGCTATCGCCGGCGGCCTCGGCAAGGACCAGGTGGTGCTCGGCTGGTTCGGCTCGACCAACGCCAGCGACCCCAACGACACCAAGGCGCAGTGGCGGTACTACGCGGCGACGAGCTTCGACGGCGGCAAGACCTTCGCCCAGAGCGTCGTCACGCCCGACGTCATCCACTACGGCGACATCTGCACCCAGGGCGTGTTCTGCGGCCTGATCCCGGGGCAGCCGGGGAACCGCAACCTGGCCGACTTCTCGTCGGCGGCCGTCGACCCCGTCACCGGGTGTGCCATCTTCGCCATCCCCGGCGATCCGTACAACCGGCCGGATCAGCCCAACGGCCCGAACACGTTCGACTCGTCGGCGTATGTGTCCCGGCAGGTCGGCGGGGCGTGCTTGTCGGTCGCCAGCACGGCTGCGGCGGCGCCAAGGGCCACGGTGGAAGCGGGCAGGGTTGCGGCCGCGCCTGCTGGCGGGGCCGGCGGTACGAGCGGTCCGTTGCCGGCGACCGGCAACACGATGCCGGCCTGGGTCGCGCTCGGGCTGGCCGGTGTGGGCTTGGGTGCGCTCGCCCTCCGGCGTCGCAGCCGGAGCCATGCCTGACCTCAACGGCGACCGCATCCACGACGAAGCGGCGCTGCGACTGGCCGCGCTCGACCAGCGCTACACGTCGAACCGCCGCGAGATCGTGCAGGTGCTCGCCGGCGCCGACCGTCCGCTGACGATCACCGAGATCGTCGACGTCGCCCCGTCCGTCCCGGTGAGCTCGGCCTACCGGTCGCTCACGGTGCTGGCCGACGCCCGGGTCGTCCGCCGGGTGGCCGGCAACGACGACACCGGCCGCTTCGAGCTGGCCGAGGACCTCAGCGGCCAGCACCACCACCATCTGATCTGCAGCACTTGCGGCACCGTCGTCGACGTCGCCGCCTCGCCCCGCCTCGAGCGAGCCCTGGCCGAGGCCGCCAAGGCGGCCGCCGAGGAGTCCGACTTCGAGGTCCACGAGCACCGCATCGACCTCGTCGGCCGCTGCTCCAACTGCCGCTAAACGACTTGTAACGAGAATCGTTCTCAGTTAGCTTCCGGGGCGTGCGGTTTGCCGCTCTTGTCCTTGTCCTGAGCCTTTCGCTCGTCGCCGGCGGGTGCTCGCTCGGGGCGTCGTCGGCGACTGAAGGACGGCTGCAGGTCGTGGCAGCCGAGAACTTCTGGGGGAACATCGCCGCGCAACTCGGAGGCGACCGGGTGACGGTCAGGAGCATCATCTCCAACCCCGCCACCGATCCCCACGACTACGAGCCGACCGCTGCGGACGCGCGCGCGGTTGCATCGGCCGGCTACGCGGTCGTCAACGGGGTCGGGTACGACCCGTGGGCGACGAAGCTGCTCGCGGCCAACAAGACGAACGGGCGCATCACCCTCAACGTCGGCGACCTGGTCGGCGTGAAGGCGGGCGGCAACCCCCACCGCTGGTACTCGCCGCCGGACGTGCGCAAGGTCATCGATCGCGTCACCGCCGACTACAAGCGACTCGCGCCCGGAGACGCCGCCTTCTTCGATCGGCAGAAGGAGACGTTCCTGTCCACCGGCCTCGAGCGGTACGACGCGCTCATCGCCGACATCAGCGCGAACCACCGCGGTGTGCCAGTTGGCGCGTCCGAGAGCATCTTCACGCCGATGGCCGCAGCCCTCGGCCTCGACCTGGTGACACCGCAATCGTTCCTCAACGCCGTGAGCGAAGGTGGCGAGCCGACGGCGGCCGACAAGGCGACGATCGACAATCAGATCAGGGGCCGCCACATCAAGACGTACGTCTTCAACAGCCAGAACGCCACACCCGACGTCCAAGCCCAGGTCCGTCTGGCCAAGGCCAACGGCATCCCCGTCGTCTCGCTCACCGAGACCCTCACACCGGCGTCTGCGACTTTCCAGGACTGGCAGGCCGACCAGCTGCAAATGCTGCAGACGGCGTTGAACGCGTGAGCAAGCAGCCGCACCCCGACGCCATCGTCTCCCGCGGCGCAGCCGTGCGGCTCGGCGGACGCGTGGTCTGGGAGCACCTCGACGTCACCATCGGCGCCGGTGACTTCGTCGCCCTCCTCGGGCCCAACGGAGCGGGCAAGTCCACGTTCGTGAACGCCGCGCTCGGGCTGGTGCCGCTGTCGGCCGGGACGCTCACGGTGCTGGGTGCCGCGCCTGGCGAGCGCAACGGCGACATCGGCTATCTGCCGCAGCGGCGCAGCTTCGACGCCGGCTTGCGCGTCCGGGGCGTCGACGTCGTGCGCCTCGGCCTCGATGGGGACAAGTGGGGGTTGCCCTGGCCCGGTCGGACGCGACAGGCCGAGACCCACCGCCGTGTGGACGAGGTCATCAATCTGGTCGGCGCCGGCGCCTACGCCGACCGCCCCGTCGGCGAGGTCTCCGGCGGCGAGCAGCAGCGCATCCTCATCGCCCAGGCGCTCGTCCGCAGACCGGCCCTGCTGCTCCTCGACGAGCCCCTCGACAGCCTGGACCTTCCGAATCAGGCTTCGGTCGCCGCGCTCGTCTCGCGCATCTGCGAGGGCGAAGGCGTGACCGTCGTGATGGTCGCCCACGACGTCAACCCGATCCTCCCCTACCTCAATCACGTCATGTACCTCGGCCGCGGCGGCGCCGTGTGCGGTCCGCCCACCGCGGTCATCACGTCCGAGACGCTGACGCGCCTGTTCGACACGCCGATCGAAGTACTGCACGCGTCGGATGGGCGCCTCGTCGTCGTCGGTCAACCCGAACCGCCCGCGTATCACGTCGACCGCCACGAACACTGATGGGCGCTCACTTCAGCTGGAACCTCGTCGACGACCTGCGCCAGCTCTTCGAGTTCCCGTTCATGGTCAACGCCTTCCGCGCCGGGACGATCGTCGCCGTCGTCGCCGGTGTCATCGGCTGGTTCATGGTCGTCCGCCGCCAAGCCTTTGCGGGCCACACGCTCGCCGTCGTGGGCTTCCCCGGCGCCGCGGGCGCCGTCTGGCTCGGCGTCAGCGCGTCGTGGGGCTTCTTCGGCTTCTGCCTCGGCGCCGCCCTCCTGATCGCCGCCCTCCGACCTGAGGGCGACGAGCGCTACGGCGAAGAGTCGGCCGGCATAGGCGTCGTGCAGGCCTTCGCTCTCGCCGCGGGCTTCCTCTTCATCAGCCTCTACCGAGGCTTCCTCAACGGCATCAACTCCTTGCTGTTCGGCAGCTTCCTCGGCATCACCAACGAACAGGTCCTCGTGCTGCTGATCGTCGGCGTGGCCGCGCTCGCCGCGCTCGGCGCCGTCGCCCGGCCGCTGCTGTTTGCCTCTGTCGACCCCGACGTCGCCGCGGCGCGAGGCGTACGAGTACGCGCCCTCTCCGTGCTCTTCCTCGTGCTGCTCGGTCTGACCGTGGCCGAGGTCAGCCAGATCACGGGCACCCTGCTGGTGTTCGCCCTGCTCGTGATGCCGGCCGCAACCGCCCAACAGCTGACGGCCCGGCCGGCGTGGAGTGTCGCCATCACCGTGGCGATCGGCCTGGCCGTGACGTGGCTGGGCCTGGCCGTCGCGTACTTCACGCCCTATCCCATCGGCTTCTTCGTCACCACCTTCGCCTTCGCCGCCTACCTCGCCGCGACGGTGGCACGGAATGGCTGGCGGCGGCCGTGGCGGTTCAAGCGCGCAAGGACGCTGGCGACATGACCAACGCCGTCCTGGCGGGCACCGCCATCGCGGTTGCGACCGGACTCGTCGGCTACTTCATGGTTCTGCGCGGTCAGGTCTTCACCGGCGACGCCCTCAGCCACGTCTCGGTGACCGGCGCGCTTGCGGCGTTGGCCTTCGGCATCGACGCCCGCATCGGCCTGTTCGCGGCGACGATCGCCGTCGGGATCGGAATCGCGTCACTCGGCCTGCGCGGAAAGGCCGACGACGTCGTCATCGGCAGCGTCTTCGCCTGGGTGCTCGGCCTCGGCGTTCTCTTTCTCTCGCTCTACACGACCTCGCGCAGCGGGGGGAACGGCGCCGCCGGCGTGTCGGTGCTGTTCGGTTCGATCCTCGGCTTGAGCGCGACACGCGCCTACGTCGCCGTCGCGGTCGCGGCCGCCATCGTGCTCTGCCTGTTGTTGATGGCCCGACCCCTGCTGTTCGCCAGCGTCGACGACGCCGTTGCCGCCGCGCGGGGCGTGCGGGTGCGCGTTCTCGACGTCGTGTTCCTCGCCCTCGTCGGCGCCTGCGCAGCCGAGGCGACGCAGGCGGTCGGCGCCCTGCTGCTTCTCGGCCTCCTCGCCGCGCCGGCGGGGGCCGCCATCCGCCTTACAGCGCGGCCCTACCGGGCACTGGTGCTGTCAGCCGCGCTCGGTGTGCTGGCTATGTGGGCCGGCCTGTTGGTCAGTGACGTGGCGCCGCGGGTCCCGCCCAGCTTCGCCATCATCGCCGTCGCCAGCGCCGTCTACGCCTTGAGCTTCCTCGCCCGCCCCCGACGCAGGGGCTCGAACGCCTCGATGTAGGCGCCCAGCCGCTCGGCCGCCTCGACGGCGGCGTCGTCGGTCAGACCCTCGCCGTCCCACACCTCTGACACCCGTCGCCAGTTCTTCTGGCGGCCGAGGAAGGCGCCCGTCTTCGGGGCCCGGCCCAGCACCTTTCGCCACCGCTGCTCGCCGTCGACGAGACGGGCCAGGACGTCGTCGTTGCGGCCCGCCTCCTTGTGCTCGGCGTGGAAGCCGACCTCCAACGCCGGCCCCGACATGAGCTGCACTTCGTAGTGCTCGCGGCCTTCCTCGTACCAGACCTTGAGGTTCATGCTCGTTCGGTGGGAGCCGAAGTCGCGCAGGGTCGGAGGCAGGAAGCCGTGCAGGGCGTCGTCGACGGTCTCGAAGAACTCACGGCTCACGCCGCGAACGCTAACGCCAGGTCGTCAGGAGGTGGCCGGGCAGTGGGTGGCCCACGTCTTGCCCGCGTCGGCCGAGCAGACAAGGCCGCCACCGGCGGGCGAAGCGAGCACCCGGTCGTGGCCGATCGACGTGAGCGACGTCGCCCCCTTGACGAACGCCGAGCCGTCAACCACCGGCATCCACGTCTTGCCGCCGTCATGGGTGGCGTACACGCCACCGCTCTTGACGCCCTTGGCGTCGGTGTTCAACAGCGAGACATACAACGTGCCGTCGGGATCCTCGGTCACGCTCTCGATGTCACCCTTGCCGGGCAGCGTCACCGCCTTGAAGGAGCCCCCTCCGTCACTGGAGCGGTAAAGACTTCCGTCGGTCCAGGCGAACACGACGCCGTTGGTGGCGAAGGAGTGCGAAGCCAACACCGTCGCCTGACCGACCGCTCCGTCGAGGACGACGGGATCACCGCACCTCGAGATCGTGCAGGTGGTGACCGCTGATGCCGGCTGCGGCGCGTTGCTCGTCCCGGGGACGATCGAGCTGATGAACAGCTGCCCGTCCTTGGCGTACGTGGGTGAGAAGGCGAACGTCAGCGACCCTCCCGGCGGCCGGTTCCTGAGGCGCAACGGCGAGGTCGTGTTGGCGTTGTCGCGGTAGTCCCAGCCGGGCACGGCGCCGATCAAGATGCGGTGGTCGATGGCGAAGGCGGGTGAGATGGCCGTCGGACCGCTGAGAGGCACGACGGTCGGGAAGGTCGCACCGTTGTCGCTGGAGACCTGGAGCCCGTTGGGGCCGCTCACGAAGATGCGGTGGTCGGTCGGGAACGTGGGCGCCAGGAGCACGCCGCCCCCCGCGAAGCCAGTCGCCTTCAGGCGCTGCCAGGTGACGCCGCCGTCGGCCGAGTGGAAGAGGACCGGGCAGGCGGCCGGCGCGTTCGACGGGGCGGAGCCACCGGATTGCGCCGGCGGGCAGGCCTGCGGCGACGTCCCCGTGGCGTAGACATCGCGACTCTTGCTTCCCGCCGGTGCCGCTGTGACGCCCGTGACGGCCACGGTGTCGAGCACGCCGGGGATGACGGGGTTGACGATGGGCGTCACCGGCACCGGCGTGGCGGGCTTGGCCGACGCCTCGGGCGCGCCACCAGTGGCGGCTGCGGCCGCGGGCCCGGGTGCCGCAATCGCGGCGGCGCCGGGATCCGTCTGAGGCTGCTGGGCTACGACGGCCGCCGGTCGGTCGGGAACCGACGACTGCGGAAGAGGATTGAGTACCGGCGCCCCACTCACAACGGCGATGGCAACGACCGCGGCGACGGCGTCGCTCGCGTGTGACACGAACCCCGGGCTGCTTGCCGTGGCCTGGCTCGTGTAGTGGGCAAGGATGCCGACGCGGCGGCGCATGCCGCGGAGGGGGAAGTAGGCCAGCCCCGACAGGGCGCCGGCGGCGACGCGGTTGTACGCGTCGCGAAGGCGCTGGCGGGCGCGGTACAAGGCGGCGGTGGCAGCCTCGGGCGTGGTGCCGTCTTCGGCGGCGATCTCGTCGGCCGACCAGCCCTCGATCTCGCGCAGGTTGATGATGCGCTGGTGGTTCGGGCACAGGTCAGCAAGAGCCTGACGCGCCCACTCGTATTCCTCGTCCTGCTCGACGCGCTCCTCGGGCGTGATCCCCGGTGTCGACGTGAGTTCACCGGCTCGTTGCTCGAGGACGGTGCTGACCACGCGCTCGTGGCGGTGGTGATCCATGCAGAGGTTGCGGGCGATGGTGGCGACGAGGGCCCAGAACGGGCGACTGGTCGCGTAGCGGTCCCACGTCATCCAGGCGCGCAGGAACGCTTCTTGGGCGACCTCTTCGGGGTCGGTGCCCGGGCCGAGCAGACCTCGGCAGTACTTCACGAGCGACGGATAGCTGGTCTCGTACAGCTCGGCGAACGCGTCGTCCCGCGATCGCTCGTCAGCGCCGTCCCACCGATCGAGCTTTATCGCCACGGCGCCACTTCCTGACGTCCCTCCGACCACGCTGGGTCCCCACCACAGAATACGACCACTTTGCGTGACTTTCCTGCCAGGCCTACCGATCTACCCCGATTCCTCTGGCCTGTACCCCTCCGATGGGACCGCACTGGAGGGGCCATTGCCGTAAACCCCCGCTCCGTGACGCTCCGTGGCAGAAAGGAACGCGTTCCACTGGCGCGGACGATTCAAGCGATCCGCGGCAAATGTGGCGCCCCCGGCAGGATTCGAACCTGCGACGCACGGTTTAGGAAACCGACGCTCTATCCCCTGAGCTACGGGGGCTGGATATGCGGGAGAACGCTATTGAAAACCGCCGAGCACAGGCGCCGACGCCCGAGGCAGCCCCGCGCCGCGACGGCGAGGCCGACGGCCCGAGGCCGGCCAGCTTCGAGCCGGCGTTCCCGAGACAGCTAGGCGATCGAGGGTCGCAGCTATGGGGAAACCGCGACAACCCGGAGCGGCGTCATCGGCGCCGCCCGATGGCCGCGAACATCGCGATGAATACCGTCGCTGGCTCGTCGCATCGGTCGAGACGTGCCAGCGCTGTGGACCAACGCTCGAGATCGCCGGCGCTGGCGAGGCCGGCGTCAACCAGAGCGCGGCGAGCTATCCAAGCCGGCGGACGGATCTCGGCAGTGGGCGTGACGAGCGAATACCAGCCGCGATGCTCAATCACGTCGAGGCCGGCAGCGCCGAGGAGCTGGCCCAGCCGCAATCCGACTGCAGGGTCGTTGCCACGGCGGCGGTGAAGATCGACGTAACGCTCCTGCAGCTGGGCGAGGTCGGTGTCCGCGGGCACCCAACGCTGCGCGGTGAGGTCGACGTCGACGAGAAGGACGGCCCCGCCCGCGTGCAGGAGCGATGCGGCGTGGTCGACGATCGATTGTTCGCGGCCCCCGTTGTGGGCAAGGACGTGACGGACCACGGCCACATCGATGCTCCCGGGTGCGACGCCGGTGTCCGACGCGTCCCCATGCCCGATGACGACGTTGTTGAGCAACCGGCCAGCCACGAGCGCTCGCGCCTGGGTCAACGCAGCATCGTCCTGGTCGACTGCAAGCACCGAACCCGTGGGGCCGACGACCGTTGCCAATTCGGCTGCAATCGCGCCAGGCCCACAGCCGATATCGGCCACGATGGTGCCAGGCGCGATCCCGGCTGCGGCCCAGAGGTCCGCCTCGTCCCGGCGGGCCATATCCGCCATCATTCGATAGCGGGCGAGTTCGCTGTCGGTGAGCTCGAGGACATAGCGCGTGGTCATCAGAAGGGCACCTCATGGGCGAGGAGTCCCTCACCACGACCGCGACCAGACAAGATGCGGCAGAACTCCACCGCGTCGAGCTCGTAGCGCTGGCCACCGGTCCCCGACGCGTAGGTGCCGCCAGCGGGCCCGGTAAGTACGAGGGTGAAGGGCTGGTCGTGGCGGCGCGCCCACTCGGCAACCACATCGGCGACGAGCCGTCCGTCGTGTCCGGTGCTCAGCACCAGCTGCGCGCCGGTAGCCCGAGCGATGTCGACGCGGTGCATCCAGGGGTCGCGGGTCAGGATGACGTCGAGCAGATACCCGAGCGTCCACGCGCCCTCGAACGGGGGACCGGGGTCGAAGGGAGCGGCGCGGACCTCCGGCGTCGTGTTACGCCGGCCAGCGACGGCGCCGGGCATCGCGGTTCGCAGCGCGGCAGCCAGCTCGTCGGGCGACTTGGCGTGATGTCGCTCAACTTGCAATGCGGTGAGGGCGTCGATGCGCGCCTCGGCCGTGGTGGCGACGCGCGCTGTGGTGGCAGCGTCCTGGCGGGCGGCCTCATCGGGATCGCCCAAGCGCTCCATCATCCCCAACAGATGGGCGAGGATTGCCTTGACGTCCCAGTTCGTACAGTCCGTCGGACGTGTCCAGTGCTCGAGTTCGAGGGCCTCGACGGCGTCGAGCAGGCGGCCGTACTCGGCTTCGGCCAACGCCATGGCCTCGTCGTGGTCGATAGGGGCGATGTCGCCCACCAGCGTCGCCGTTGCGTTCATCGGCCTTTCCTCTGCTTGTTCATGTGGTCGAGGTACATGTCGAGGACCTCGTCGAGGTGGCGCACGTAGCGCCGCCCCCCCGGGTCGTTGGCCAGTTGCTGGGCCACGAGCCCCGCGAGCACTGCGGTGTACATGTCGAGGTGGCGATCGGTGCCCAGCCCCGCGCGCGCCAGCATTCGCCGGGCGTCGGCGAGGGTCTCACGGGCGATGGCGTAAGAGGCTTCGGAGGGTTCGAAGCCCGGAATGGTCCGCTGGAACAGCAGCTGGTAGCGCACGGGGTCTTCGGTGCAGAACCGCACCCAGACGTGCGCCCGACGCCGTACACCTTCGATGGGGTCGGCGTTGCCGTCGCCTTCAGCCGCCGCTGCCCGAAGGCGCTCGAGGAACTCGGTGCTGGCCTCGGCGAACAGTGCGTCGTAGATCGCGTACTTGGATTCGAAGTAGGAGTAGAGGGATTGGGGCTCCATACCCACGGTCCGAGCGAGAGCTCGCAGCGACAGGCTCGCCACGCCCTCGACGCGCATCTGCTCCCAGGCGGCCCGCAGGATCTGTTGTCGCGTCTCTTCGTGGCGCACATGTCGCCGGTCCCTGCGTCGCTCCCCAGCTGCCTCGACCGCCACGGCTACTGCTGGGCCGTCGGGCAAGCAGCGCAGGGATTGGGGGGATGGGCCAAGGCGGGGCTGGCGAAGGCACCGAGGCTGCCGACAGCCACGATCGCGGCCACGGCGATGCGGATCTTGCGGGTCATGAGGATTGCCCTTCCGAGGGGTATACGTATTTCCGAACGCTGTTCGGACTATCGCGCTATGCTCGGAATACGTCAAGGCTTAGATAACGGTGGCCTGCGTTTGACGAAGAACACCGCGCCGGTCGGGGCCATGTCGGCCCACAACTGCGTACCGTCGGTATTCGTAATGCTCATAGGACTGCTCGTCCTATTGAGAGCGCTCAGAAGTCGCGCCTGCGCATGCCAGCTCCCGCAATACTCTCGTGTCGGGTTTGCCGACCGAGGTGCACGGCATGGCATCGATGATGTGCACCTGGCGCGGGTGCTTGTACTCCGCCAGCCGCCCGTCGAAGAGCTGCAGGACCGCGTCGGGTGTCAGGGAAGTGCCGGGGACCGGAACCACGAACACCACCGGAACCTCGCCGAGCAGGTCGTCGGGTCGGGCGACGACAGCCGCAGCGCGGATGTCAGGGGACTCCAGCAACACCGCCTCGAGATCAGCCGGGTACACGTTCGAGACGCCAACGACAATGACTTCCTTCAGGCGTCCGATGACGTGCAGGTAGCCGTCGTTGTCGATCTTGCCGAGGTCGCCGGTCCGCAGCCATCCGTCGCGTATCGCTTCACAGGAGGCATCGGGGTTGCGCCAGTAGCCCGCCATGACGTTTGGCCCGCGCACGGAGATCTCGCCACGCGTTCCTCGCGGAACCTCGCGTCCGCTCTTGTCGACGATGCGAAGTTCGGCGCGCAGGATCGGCTTTCCGGCAGTTGCCGCTTTGGCCGGGACGTCTCCAAGCGGCACGAGGGTGACATGGGGACCCGCTTCGGTCAGCCCGTAGCTCTGGACGACCCGGACCCCGCGCTCGATCCAGGGCCGCAGCGAAGTCTCGGGCACGGTAGTGCCACCCGTGACAACGCAACGAAGCCCGTCGAGGGCGGTGCGCCGCCACGCGGGGTGGGACGCCAGCTCGGCGGTCATAGGGGGCGGACAGGTGAGGAGCGTCGAACGGCCTGAGTCAATGTCCTTCAGCACATCGTCTGCAGAGAACTGCTCATGCACGCTGACGGTCGCACCGACGGACAGCGCTGGTGTGCTCAGCAGGTTGAGACCGGCGACGTGGAACATGGGGGTGGCCGTCAACACTTCGTCGGCGCTCGTAATTCGCAGCGCTGCGACTGTGTCAGCCGCGTTCCCCATCAACGCCTCGCTCGTCGTCATGGCCCCCTTGGGCGTCCCCGTGGTTCCAGACGTGAACAGGACCAGGGCGGGCCGCGTTGCGTCGGCCTGGGGATCGGCAAGCACCGTGTCACAGTTCGCGGTGGCGTCCAGCCCGGCACCGGCAACGAACTCCGTGAGTTCGCACCCCTCGAATACTGCGTCCTCAGCGGTCGGCAGGAATTTGCGCTCAGCGACGAACACCTTCGGCTCCGTTAGCCGCAAGAACGTGCGCAGCTCGGCCGCCGGCATCCTCGCATTGAGTGGGACGAAGACAGCGCCGATGCGAGCGCATGCGAATAAGAGCTCAACGAGTTCGGGACTGCTCGGACCGAGGTAGGCGACGCAGTCGCCGGGGTCGGTGCCCGCGGCTTTCAACAATCCCGCCGACCGCGCCGTTCGTCGCTCCAGCTGTTCGTAGGAAGTGGCCTCGCTCCTGAACCGCAGGGCCGTCTTCGTCGGCGTCCAGCAAGCCCAGTGCGCGACCCAAGCCGAAATCTCCACGCCGTCCTCCCAAGCTGATAGAGTTTACCTCTATTATTAGAGTCTTACTCTATCTACATGAGCGATGACGTCAAGAGTGAACCGACGCGCAGGCAGCGCAAGGCGATCGAGACCCGCCGTCGCGTCCTCGACAGCGCCGAGCGACTCTTCGCGGGCGAGGGCTATGTCGCCACCACCATCGCCGCGATTGCCGACGACGCCGACGTGGCCGTGCAGACCGTGTATGCCATCTTCGGCACCAAGCGCGCCATCCTCACCGAGCTGCTGGCGGCCCGCACTGTCGGAGACGACCTCGCCGGTCCCCTGGCTGCTCGCGCGGACTGGCAGGCAATGGAGCAGGAGCCGAATGCGGAACAGCAACTCGCGATGCTGGCCGCCATTGCGACGAAGATCGGTGCCCGGATGGCGGGGCTGTACGAGGTGATGGCGGGGGCGGCGGGTTCTGACCCTGAGATCGCCGACCTGTTGAAGAAGCAGCAACTGGTCCGTTACCGCGACCAGCGACGCGTCGCCCGTGTGCTCGCTCGGCGCGGCCAACTACGTCGAGAGCTCGCGGAGGTCCGCGCCGCCGACATCATCTGGGCAATTGCCAATCCTCGGATGTATCACACCCTCGTCGACGATCGCGGTTGGACCCCTGATGAATACGAGCAGTGGCTTGCCAAGACCCTTCAGAATGCCCTGCTCTCGAATGAAGGCGACGAGCGCGCTATGAGCGGTCCCTGAGGCGCGTCGTCCTTCGCGCGCGCCACCTGAATCGGGCCGATGGAGGTGGCCGGAGGGGCATTGAGGCGGCGTACCGATGAAGCGGACACGCACGCCTTCGGATGCGCGATCTTCTGCGACTCTCGCGGGGACGCAGGGTCCCGTTGCGGGCGCTATCTCCGCTGGCTCGTTTGCACACCCTGTACGGCCACGTTCTGCCCTGGTCTGCTCGGAGACCTCCGACGAGACGCTCGGGTCGCGAGTGCTGTTGAGACCAGCGCCTGCGCTGCCCAGCGCTCGGTCTCGAAGATCTCTGCGTCTTTGAGACCGCAGATGTCGCGCAGAACGATGCGAGCCTCGATCCCAACGACGGTGGCCATGGCGTGGGTAAGGCGCTGGTATTCGCGAGCGGAGAGGTCGTTGCGCAATCCTGCGAGCGCCTTGTGGACGTAGTCGAGTCGCCGTGACGGACGCGTCGGCACACCCCTTTCGACCCCGTCGCGATCGATCGTGAACCGGATCATCTGGCGAAGCAGCGGCTCGTTTTTTACGGTGAGGTCGTGGATCGCCTTCACGAATCGATCGACGCGGACGGTCACGGAGTCTTCCGGTGACCCTGCATCAATCTCGCGCTCCACGGTCGAGCGTGTCCCCTCGAGCAACGCCTCGGTAATCAGTTGCTCGCCGCTGGGGAAGTAGCGGTACGCGGTCCGCCGCGATACGTCGGCGGCGTCGGCGACCTCGGCAACCGTTGGCGTGTGTCCAGTCGCGAGTAACTCCAACGCCGCAGCCACGAGATCCCGGCGGGTCCTGGCCTTCTGGTTGTCTCTGGTCATCCTTGACATCCGCCTCCGGAATCCATAATGTCACACTCTGTGCCACGACGGCATGATAATGACAAGGCTGGGAGGATGACATGAGCCTGCAGGCGCTGATCTACGAGCCCGAGGCCGGCGAGACGATTGAGTTGCGGGGCACCAAGGTGCGAGTGCTGTGCACGGAGGCCAACAGCATCGGTGCGTCGACATTCGAGTTCGTCGCGGCACCCGGATTTGACACCGGCGCGCACATCCACTCCAAAGTCGAGGAGCAGTTCTACGTGATCGACGGCGAGATGGAGCTGCGCGCTGGTGAGCGTGTCATCGTCGGCGGCGCAGGGACATTCGTCACGGTGCCGACCGGGATCGCCCACGCGTTCGCGAACCGCAGCAACGGCCCCGCACGGATGCTGCTCGTCACCACACCGCCGGGTCATGAGCGTTACTTCGCTGAACTCGCGGGGATCCTCTCTCGCCCGGGCGCTCCGGACGCCGATGAGATCGCCGCCTTGCGGGCCCGATTCGACACCACGCAGGTCGAGGCTCTGTCCACCTGAGGGCCGGTGACCGCCCGCACGCGCGCGGCTGGGGCGACGTCCCCGTTGCTCGATTGACGGTTGGATCCCCGCGGGCGGTGCCCCATGCCTGCGCCCGTCGACGCGAGGTGTACCCATGAATGAACCGCCCGTTTCAATGACCGACCACACCGCCCAAGTCCTCTCGACCTTCGAGGCGGCGCATGACGCCCGTCTTCGAGACATTCTCGAGTCCGCGGTACGGCACTTGCACGCGTTCGTCGCCGAAGTCGGACTGACGCGGGAGGAGTGGGCGCTCGGCATCGAGTTCCTGACCGAGGTCGGGCGATGGTCCGACGAGAGCCGCAACGAGTTCGTCCTTCTTTCCGACACTCTCGGCGTGTCCATGCTCGTCGAGCTCATCAGCCAGGCTCCCGAAGCGGGCTGCACCGAGCCGACCGTCCTCGGCCCGTTCTACGTGCAGGGCGCGCCGCAGCGCGCACTGGGCGAAAGCATTGCCGCGCCCGGCACGGTCGGTGACGACCTTGTGATCCGCGGCCAGGTCCGCGGCGCCGACGGCCCGATTGTCGGCGGCGCCGTCGTGGAGGTCTGGGAAACACAACCCGACGGCCGCTACGACGTCCAATGTGGCGTGGGCAAAACCAACATGCGCGGATCGTTCACCACCGACGGCGGCGGTCGGTACGAGATCCACTGCTTACGCCCTGTCGATTACTGCATCCCTGATGACGGCCCCGTCGGTGATCTTCTCCGATCTGCCGGCCGACTCGCGTGGCGCCCTGCGCATATCCACTTCATGGTGAGAGCAGACGGTTACAAAACCTTGACGACACACCTGTTCGATGTCGACAGTCCGTGGCTTAGCCAGGACGCGGTCTTTGCGGTGCGGCCGTCGCTCGTCACCGACATGGCGAGTGGGACAGCGACGTTCGACATTGTGCTCGAGCCCGATCCCGCCGGCTCACCGAACCGGTGAGATACCGGCGTTCGAAAAGGGCCGATGTGACGGCGGTGATCGGCGCGGGCAACGTCGGCTGTGCTCTCGCGGCGGACCTGGCGTTACGGGGTCGGGAGGTCCGACTGTTCAATCGCTCAGCAGAGCGGCTCGACCCGATACGGACCGCAGGTGGCCTCACGGTAACTGGCGAACTTGACGGCTTCGCTGCGGTGAACGTCGTGACCGATTCGATAGACGAGGCCGTTGACGGCGCCGAGGTGGTCGTCGTGGCTCTTCCAACTGCCGCGCTGCCGTTCTATGCCAGGGATCTCGCCGCGGCGACAAGTGACGAGCAGGTCATCTGGCTGAACCCTGGCCACAGCGGCGGTGGGCTCTACTTGCGCGCCCAATTCGCCGCATTCGGCGGTTCAAAGCGATGTCTCTGCCAGGGGACCACCGCCTCACATGTCAGCCGCCTACTCGAGCCAGGCCTCGTGCACGTCTTCCTGCGGCCGAAGATGGCCTTGGCCGCGCTGCCGGCCGCGGCAGTCGATGACTGCTGCGAGCGTCTCGACTCGTTGCTGCCCGGGCAGTTCCGCACTGCCGAGACGATCCTCGAGGTCGACTTGGCGAACATCAATGCGGTGATGCACCCGCCCGGCATGCTCTGCAACGCGGGATGGATCGAGGCGACCGAAGGCGACTTCGGCTTCTACGCCGACGGCTCGCGCCGCGCCGGCGCCGCGGTCATCGATGCGATCGACAGCGAGCGGCTGGCGCTGGCCGAGAGCCTCGGTGTCCGGGCGCTGCCCTTCCCGCAACTTCTGTATGAGCTGGGCTTCTCGTCGGACCCGCGGGCGACAGGCGCTTATGAGGCACTGCACAGCAGCGCGCTCATCCATCCGATCAAGGCTCCCCCGACGCTGGATCACCGCTACCTCCACGAAGATGTGGGTTGGGGGCTCGTGCCATGGCTTCACCTCGCCGAAGCCGTCGGCTGCCCCGTGCCGACCATTGCGGCGCTCATCCAGCTAGCGACCAGGATCAACGGCATCGACTATGCCGCGGAGGGTCTCACGGCCGAACGCATGGGCCTCGCCAACGCGACACGGAATCAGATCATCGACCGTGTGACCCACGTCTGAGCGGGCTGGACCAGCGGCGCGTCCGCCATCCGGCGATTCGGGATGGAAATGGCGGTGTCATCGCGGCTGAATTCGGGGCGCCTCCGCGCCTTATGGTCGACCGCGTCCGCGCCGGTCGGATCGATCGGCGCGATTGTCGATCCCCGCCATAGCCCAACCGCAGCCGACGATCGTCCGCTCGCGGATCGATGACGTCAGACCAAGAATTCGACGTGGGGCGCGACCTCGTCGAAGCCCGCAGCCTCCCAGCACCGCCGCACAACCCGAGGCGCACCCACGATTGTCACGCTCGCCTCGCTTGAACGCGCGGCGAGGGCCAATTGGCGGAGCCCCGCGACGTCGACGAATCGCAGGTCCGAAGCCTCGATTCGGCAAGGCGCGGAGGTGAGCGCCGTGGCGAGGGCGGCATGGAACGCTGCGGTGCAGGAAAAGTCGATCTCGCCGCTCACGCGCCAGTCCTGTTCAACGGATGCCACCAACTGGAACTGAGGATCCATGCCGCCGCCGATGCCTACGGGATGCACACACAATGATCCCTCCAGGACGGCGGCGTCGAATGATGAGGCGCGGTACGCGCAGACCACAGTCGCTCCCAGGCGCTGTATCTGCCGATCAAGCTCGAGCTCGAAGGCGACGACGTCCGCTGCGTCCGGAGCCATCGGAAGGAGCCAGTCCATGTCGGCCACCACGCGGACGCCGTCGTAGCCCTCGCGCCGAGCGAGCTCGGACTGCTCGTCGAACATCGCGAGCATCACTTCCGTATCGAGGGGGCCACCACCGAGAAACGCGACGCGGGGGTCGGCTGCGATGTCGACCGTGCCGGCAAGCGCGTGGAGTGCTGCGCTGTCCTGTGGGCCGAAGGCGACCGGTTTTTCATTGGCCTCGTGACCGCCAACCAACAGCGTGGTCGCCCGGTCGACGTAGGCGTCGTCATCTTTGACGACCCAACAGATGTGGTCGCCACGTACGGACGGGTCGACAGCCGACCCAGCGCTGGCCATGTCGCTATCCGGTTGCCCAATCGGCGCTGGGAAACACCTCCGCCCAGCACACCTTCCCGCCGGCGACGAAGAAATGGCCGCAGCGGCGCGCGATCGTCTCGACCATGGCGAGCCCGCGGCCACCGAGGGCATCAGACGACACGAGATGTTGCGCGATGGGCGGCGCCCCGGCCGCGTCGGTGACCACAAGCCGGACCCCGTCTCCAATCCGCGAAATCCCGACGGTCATGTCCGATTCTGCGTGCACGACGGCGTTGGTCGACAACTCGCCGATGACCAGGATCGCGTCGTCGACAAGCTCGTGGCGCCCCCAGTGCCGGAGGACGTCGGCCACGAACCGGCGTGCGAGGCGAGGCGCGCCTTTTGAGCACGGAAGACGTCTCGTGAGTTGTAGAGATTCCACGCCCGGCGCGCCTCCGATGACTCCCGAATGAACCCGGCAGACCCGGTCAAATCGATCTCCAGCGGCAGCGTCGTCGAACGCGCCCTGTCGGTACCCGCACACGAGGGAGAACCCGATTTTCTCCGCAAGAGTGTTCCACAGCTGTTCAAGCTCCATCGCGCTCGTGACGTCGCCCTCGTCCCAGAGCAGCGAAACCATCTCGCCGAATGCGTGGACGGATCGGCCCCCGTGAGCCGCGCGGCGCAGTACCGCGCCAACCGCCGCCTCGAAAGCGGCACCGTCAGGGCCGTCGCTGCGGAGAAATTGCGCCAGGGTCGCTTCGGCGTCGAGCATCACCAGCTGGCCAGCGGCCATGACCTCACCGGCGTCGATGCCGTAGCCCGCGAGCGCACGTTCAAGGGCCGTTCGGTGTGCGTCCGTGGCGATCACGATCACGGCGTCCCCGTTGGTGAGGTCGGGGGCGAAGCGCGTGGCCAACGCTGCGATCAGCTGGTCGTCGGCGGCGTAGAACGTGACGACGTGATCGCCGTCGACAAGGCGCGTGTCAACCGATGCCACGACGCAAAATGTACACCTCGTGGGTCGTGACACGACCCACAACCGGGTGGCGTTGTCAGACATCGCCGACCTATGCCGGCCACCCAGCCTCTAGAGAGATCAGTCAGTCCCGCTCCACCCCTTTTACCGAGGACTGCGCATCTCTGAGCGCCGAAGTGCAGCGAGTCCTTCTTGGTCGATCAAGTCATCAAGTCGTGAAGACACGATGGCCTTGGCCTTGGCCAGCGCCGTGTCCAGGCACGTCTCGGCCTTCGTGAGGTCGCCGAGATCGAAGGCGAGCTTCGCAGTGGCGAGCGCCTGGACGACGTCGTCGTGCAGCTCTAGCGCGTCGCTTCGCCGCGACTCGCGCACGGCGAGGCGCTGGCGATAGTCCTCCGCGGCGCGGCGGTCAGTCATGTCTCGGAGGATGGCCAGAACATGTCGGCCCTCGACGCCCGGTGGGTTGTTGATCGGCGAGAGCCGAAGCGCCACGGGGACCCCGGTCCCATCGCTGCGGAGACCGTCCACCTCAAGGGGAGCATCGGCTCCGATGATGGCTCCCTCGCCTGTGCGGGCGTAATGAGCAATGGCGCTCTGGTGGCGATCACGAAGGTCGGGCGGCACCAGCGCGTACAGGGGGGTCTCCAGGGCCTGCTCCACCGGGTAACCGAAGAGCTCCGACGCTCCCCTGTTCCACAGGATGATCCGCTCCTGGGAAGCTTCGGCCACGATGACGGCATCGCGCATCTGATCGAACAGGCGACCGATCCCCCAGTCCTCGGGCCTCATGAAAGTCAGGCCCGTAGCTCGATAGGTGCCCTCCCGAGCTCGTCGAACCCGGCAGCCTTGTCGGCGGGACTCGCCATGTCGGCAGCAATGTCAAAGCCGGTCGGCTCTCGGTGGGCGCGAATCAGAAGCCGGATGTCCGCGACATCAGCAATATTGACGACGCGCTCGACCACGCCAACACGAATACCCGGCCTGCGTATGACCAAATCATGGTCCGATCGGCGGTCGGCCCGTCACCCTGACCCTTCAAGAGCCCCGCCGGCTCAGGAGTATCCGTTGCTGGCCCAGACCGCGTCGAGCGTCATGCAGGTTTACTCGATGATCGTGAACACCTGATCCACATCGCTCGGCTCATCCCCCTTGAACCAGTCGCCAGCGAATTCACCTGGGGCCATCCGACAGCGCCTACTTAGTGGTTCCGCCCGATACGACCGAATAGTACGGTCGTGACGTGAAGTGTGGGCGGTGACTAGGCAGCTGTGAGGTTCGAGATGCTGGGGCCGCTGCGCGTCGTCGACGACGACGGGGAGGTGTTGAACGTCGGCGGCTCTGACCGCCGGCGGCTGCTACTCATCCTGCTGCTGCGGCGCAACCAGTGGGTCGCCGTCGACGCAGTTGCTAACGCGCTCTGGGACGGCGAGCCACCAGCTACGGGAGTCCGCACCCTGCAGAACCACTTCTCCCACCTCCGCAGGCTCCTCGGCGACAGGATTTCGACGAGCGCCGGTGCCTACGCCCTGAACACAGACTTGGACGAGATCGACGCAGACCTCTTCGAAGCGGCCATCGCAAGAGCCCGCGGCGGCGACGTCGCGTCTCTCGCGACAGTGCTCGAGTGGTGGCGCGGCACGCCGCTCTCCGAGGCCCACGAAGCGGCGTGGGCCGACGCCGAGCGGGCCCGGCTCGAGGAGCTTCGGCGCGAGGCCGTAGAACTCCTACGCAAGCACGCGCTCGCGGGGGGTGTCCCACCCCTGCTCCAGGGGGACGCCCAGTTGGGCATCGAACCCTCGCCCCACCTGCGTCGCCTCGATCAGCAGATGCTTCAGAAGCACCCTTCCCTTGACGGAATCGCCGGAGCCCCGCCCGCGCTGCCGTCCGGCGTGGTGACGTTCCTCCTCACCGACGTGGCGCGGTCCACACAGCTGTGGGAACGCAACCCCCGGGCGATGGACGCGGCGCTCGCCCGACATGAGGATCTGATCACGGCCGCCGTCGGCGGCAACCGTGGCACGCTCTTGAAGACGAAGGGGGAGGGCGACTCGACGTTCTCAGTGTTCGCTCGGGCGAGCGACGCGGTGGCAGCGGCCGTCGCCATCGACGTGGCCCTGACCGCAGAGCCGTGGCCCACAGACACGCCGATTGCCGTTCGCGCTGCCGTCCACACCGGTGAGGCGATCGAGCGTAACGGCGACTACTACGGGCCGGCGGTGAACCGTGTCGCCCGATTGCGAGCGATCGCTGCGCCGGGCCAGATCCTGCTGTCGCAGGTGACCGCTGATCTCGTCACCGACCACGTTCCGCTCGGAGCGACACTGGAGCGGGTGGGGAACCACCACCTGAAGGACTTGACGCGGCCCGAGACGGTCTACCGCCTGGTCGTCGGCCAGGCATCCGACCCCGGCGCAGTCCCGATCGCCGACCCCCTTGCCACGCTCGCCGTGGAATGGGAGATCCCCCTCCCGGCTCCGCTACTGCGCCGTGCCAGGGACGTCTTCGTGGGACGGGACGACGAGCTGGAGGTCATTCGAGCCGCGGCCAAGCGGGCAGCCCACGGCGAGCGCCAGGTCGTGCTCATCAGCGGGGACGCAGGCCTCGGGAAGTCCTCTCTGGTCGCTCGGGCAGCCGAGGAGATCGGAGGTGACATCGCCGTCGCGTACGGCCGCTGCGTCGAAGACGTCGGCGTGCCCTACGAGCCGTTCTCAGGGGTCGTCCAACAACTGACCGCGAGCATGCCCGCCCCCGCGCTGGAGGCGTGGACGACGGCCTTCGGGGGCCCGGTGGCACGTGCGTTCCCATCAGGCCGCAGCGGCGGGGTCCGGACCAGCGCCGAAGCTTTCGGTGGCGACGTCCTCGAGGCCGATGTCGAGCGGCATCTCCTCTATCGGGCGGTGCGCGAGCTGGTCACAACGGCAGCGGCGGCTCGCCCGCTCGTTGTCGTGCTCGAAGACCTGCACTGGATCGACCGCAGCAGCGTGTTGCTGCTCCGGTACATGCTCGACATCGACGGCCCGGTCGCAATCGTCGCGACATATCGCGACCGCGAGATCCATGACGGCCACCCTCTCGCCGACCTCCTCGCGCATCTCCGGCGGATCGACGGCGTGTCGCGCGTCGCCCTCGGTGGTCTCGGCGACAGCGAGACTGTCGAGCTCGTTGAACAGCTCGCTGGGCACGTGCTCGCGCCCGACGAGGCGCCATTCATTCATGGGCTCCGACGGGAGACGGAGGGAAACCCCTTCTTCCTGCGGGAGATCCTCCTGCACCTGCTGGAGACAGGCACCGTGGGCGTGGGCACGGACGGTCGGTGGCGGCTAACGGACGCGCCCGAGCGAACCGCGCTCCCGGCGAGCGTCGTCGATGTCGTAACGAGCCGGGTGGCGCGGCTCGGTCCCGACGTCGTCGAGGTGCTGCGCGCCGTCGCTGTGATTGGACGCTCGTTCGACCTCGGTGTGGCCGTCCGGGTCGCAGGCCGCTCCGAGGACGAGGTGCTCGACGTGCTCGACCGGGCCGACGACGCCGGGCTCGTTACCGCTACCACCGGCGGTTCGTTCCAGTTCTCCCACAGCCTCGTGCAGCAGACGCTCTACCAATCACAATCCGCCACCAGGCTGGCGCGGGTCCACCGGCGAGTGGCCGAAGCGCTGGAGGAAAAGCCTGAGTCGGCGGACCGCGTCCGCGAGCTGGCATACCACTGGTCGTCGGCAATCGTGCCAGCCGATGCCGCCAAGGCCGTCCACTACGCGGCGCGGGCCGGCGCGCTCGCGCTCGCCGAACTGGCGCCCCATGACGCTATTCGGTGGTTCAGTCACGCCCTCGAACTGCCCCGCGGGGGTGAAAGTGACCGGTGCCAGTTACTCGTCGGGCTAGGTGAGGCCCAGCAGCAGGCCGGCCTCCCGGAGCACCGCGAGACGCTGCTCGAGGCCGGCCGCATCGCTGCCGCGATCGGCTCCACGGACCTGGCCATCCACGCCGCCCTCGTCAACAACCGGGGTGGCCCGTCGAGTCGGTTCGACGTCGATGCCGACCGTGTCGCCGCCCTCGATGACGCCCTCGAGATGGCGGCCGGGCGTCCCGCCGACTGCGCTCGCCTCCTTGCCACCAAGGCGGCCGAACTGGTCAGCCAAGCCGACCCCGGACCGCGCCGGATGCTGGCCGAGCAGGCGCTCGCGGCAGCCAGGGAGGCCGCCGACGACGCAACGACCCTACTGGTCCAGCATCTCCGCTTCGACGCTGTGTGGGCACCGGACACGCTGGCGGTGCGCGGCGACATCGCCGCCGAGATGGCAATCATTGCCGGTCGGCTCGGCGACCCGCTGAGCGCCTTCCGGTCGGCGCTACGCCAGGCGGCGGTCTGCATCGAGACGGGCGATGGCCCCGGGTTCGACTCGGCAGTGGACGAGGTGGTTCGACTCGCAGACCAGACCGGCTTTCCCTACATGCGCTGGAGCGCCGAGATGTCTCGCTCGTGCCAAGCGACGATGCAGGGCCGGTTCGACGATGCCGAGCACCACGCGGAGGCGTCGCTCCAGATCGGGACGGACAGCGGCCAGCCCGAGGCGTTCGGTGTCTACGGCATCCTTCTGGCAGAGATCCGGCGGCACCAGGGCCGGCTCCCGGAACTGCTTCCCGTCCTCGAGGACGCCATGGCGACGATGCCGTTCCCGGCGCTCGAATGCCTGATCGCCATCGCCCTGCTCGAGGTCGGGCGCGCTGACGACGCCCTGACCATCGTCCGCCGCCACGCCCGGGAGCGGTTTGCGTCGGTCCACTACGACGAGATCTGGGTTTCCGCGCTCATCCTGGCGGCCGAGGTCGCGATCGACGCGGAGGACGCCGAGGTGGCCGCCGTCATCGTCGACCTCCTACGGCCGTATGAGGAGCAAGTCGGATTCACGCGGGCAACGATGCTCGGCGCCACGTCTCGCTATGTCGGGCGCCTCGGCGCCCTGGCCGGCGACCAGAGGGCCATGCGCTGCCTCGATCTGGCCGCGGCCACGCATGCGGGGCTGGGCGCCACCCTGTGGTGCGCCTACAGCGACCTCGACCGCGCCTGGCTACTGGCCCGTGAGGGCCGCGCTCAGGATGCCCGCCCCCTGGTCGACCGAGCGGTCGAGCAGGCCCAGCGGCTAGGCGCCGCCCGCATCACCCGGCTTGCGGCTGCGCTCTGCTGACAAGTGCCGCATCGTGGCACCGGGCTCGCGCCCCTAAGTGCCGCACCCCGGCGGTGGGGCCGGCTCCAGCCCCGGGTGCCTCCAACCCGTCGTTCGGGGACGTTCGGACCGGCACTTCCGGGACACCGGCGTGAACTCTGGTTCGCGCGCTGTGGGACGCTCGCCGAAAGCGCTGAGGCCGGGTCGGATCCGCGAAACCACCGGCGAGAGGGCTCAGAGGCGCATCTCACGACACTTGGACGACGACGATGGCGATGTCGTCGGCAGGAGTACCCCCCTGGAAGTACAGGACCTCTTGGAGGATTCTCGCCACGACCACCTCGGGCGAGCCGCCGCCGCCGACTGCGGCTTCGAGTCGTTCATCACCGTAGAACTCGACACCGCGTCGGCCCTCCGTGACGCCGTCGGTGTAGAACACGAGCTGATCGCCACTCCTGAGGTGCACCACATCGTCGCCAAGTCGCACCTCGTCGATCACGCCCAAGAGCGTGCCGGGGCGGCCGATCGGGTGCGGGTCGACCCCCGCCCTGGCGAGCAAGGGCAAGGGATGGCCGCCGGAGCAGACGGAGGCGCTCCACCCGTCGGACACCTCGTGCAGCGAAACGAGGGTCGCTGTGCAAAATCGCTCGTTCCCGTGGCGCAAGAGTGCCTCGTTCAGCGCTTCGAGGATGTGGCTCGGCTTTTCTTCTCGGGCCGCGAGGGCTCGTATCGTGTACCGGGCCAGAGCCGTGACGACCGCGGCCTCGGGCCCCTTCCCGCAAACATCACCCATCACGACGATCCAGGCCCCGTCGGTGGTCTGAAATACGTCGTAGAAGTCACCGCCGACCTGCTCGCCACTTCCGGCGGGTCTGTACTCGGCAGCCACGTCGAGACCCGTGATCGTCGGCAGCGCCGGTGGGATCAATGTCTGCTGCAGGGTCCGAGCAAGCACGCGGGCCTCGGCTTCTGACTCCTCGGCTCGCTGCTTGGCCCGAAGAAGCTCAGCCTCGTACTCCCTTCGCTCGGTGGCGTCGAACACCGCGGAACGAATGACGACGGCGTTGCCAGATGTGTCGCGCTCCAGCACGGCGTTGACGAGAGCCGGGACGCGGCGCCCGTCGGCACCGACGATGTCGAGTGCGATCTCCCTGACCATCCCGTGCATCTGAAGCATGGGGGCGAAATGGGTCTCGTGGTAGATCCGTCCGCCGCCGGTGAGAAGGTCGACGAACCGCCGACGACCCACGAGATCGATGCGCTGAAACCCCGTCCATGTGAGAAAGGTCTGGTTGACCTTGATGATCGTCCCTTCGGGCGTCGTGGAGAGGTAGCCGCACGGCGCGCTCTCGTAGAGCTCTTCGGCGTCGTCCTCGAGCAGCGCTGCGTAGAACCCCTCGAGCGCCACTTCGCTCATGTCGACACTCGTAACGCTTGGGGGGTTGATGACCCAACACGTCGTCCAGCCGATGCCGTTGAGCCGGCGAGGGCGCAGCTCCACGGACTGGAATCCCGACTCTGCGCCGAGCGCGTGCCGCGCGTCGTCGGAGATGATCACAGCCCCTGGCTCGGCGACGCCGACCAGGCGGCTGGCCAGATTCACGGTCGGTCCGAAGTGGTCCCCCTGCACACTGAGAACGGGCCCGAAGGCCATGCCCACGCGGACATCTGGTAGGAACTCGTCGTCCGCGTATGTCTGGGCGAGGGCGGTGGCAAGGCCAATGGCAGTGTCGATGTCCTCGCAGACGACCATGACCTCGTCGCCCAGAGTCTTGACGACCCTGCCCCCACTTCTGGCCACCAAATCGAAGGCCAAGGACTGGAACCTCGTCACGAGGATGGAGAGTTCTTCGATCCCCAACTCTTGGCTCAGCGTCGTGAAGCCGACGAGATCGGCGAAGATCACCGCCACGGACTCCTGCGTGGACCCCGACCTGTTGTTTTCGGCGGTGAGTTGACGCGTCAGAGACGTCACGAGCTGACGCCGGAACAGGTAGTCAACCAGCGCGGTGATCTCGAGCAGGCGCAGCTGCACCACGGCGGCGGCTGCGGCGTCCGCCTCGCCGAGTCCAGCTTGTTTGTAGCCCGCGATGTCGTTGACGAGGCTCGTAGCGACCACGTCGGCAGCGCGTGCGAGATGGGAGCTGAGGACCCGGGCGTCCTCGATGAGTCTGTCCTCGCCCCGTGACGCGAGGGCCGTTCCCACGCGGCGCAGCGCGTCGAGGTCCGCTCCAGTGAAGGCCCGCGTCTCGGGCTCGGCATCGGGGAACCCCATCGCCCGCCACAGCTGACGAACGGTGGGGAGCTCGACGCCCGCGGCTTTGCTCAGTTGCAGCTCGTCGAGCTCGTCACGTCCACCGAGGATCGCGAGCTTCAGCGCACTCAGCACGAGGGCGGGCTCGTCCGGCCAGTCGACCTCGAGCAGGTACTGCCAAGGGTCCATTACCCAACCACCGCCATGGCCGCTCCTCGAGCACGACAGTATGGCAACCGACGAGCTCCAAGGCCTGCCTCCGGAGTTAGCCTTCGCACGTGAGCGTGGCCGAGAAGTACAACCTGCGGACTCGGGGCCGCAAGGACGGCCAACCGATGCTGTTCGCTCACGGATTCGGATGCGACCAGCACATGTGGCGTCTCGTGACACCCGCGTTCGAGGACGACTACCACGTCATCGTCTTCGACTATGTCGGCGCGGGCGAATCCGACCTCTCGGCATACGATCCGGAGCGCTACTCGTCACTCGACGGCTACGCCGCTGACGTGCTCGAGATCTGTCGCGAGCTCGACCTCCGCGAAGTGATCTTCGTCGGACACTCAGTCAGCGCCATGATCGGAGCGCTCGCTGCGATCGCCGAGCCCGACCGCTTCGCCAAGCTCGTGATGCTCGGCCCGTCGCCCCGTTACATCAACGATGAGGAGTACCTCGGCGGCTTCTCTAGAGACGACATTGGCGAGATGCTCGATTCTCTCGACAGCAACTACCTGGGCTGGTCGAGCGCGATGGCACCGACGATCATGGGCAACCCTGATCGGCCCGAATTGGGGGCCGAACTCACGGCGAGCTTCTGCAGGACCGATCCCGCGATAGCTCGCCAATTCGCGCAAGTCACCTTTCTCTCCGACAACCGCGCCGATCTAGCCCGGATCCAGACGCCTACGCTTGTCCTGCAGTGCGACGACGACGTCATCGCACCGACCACCGTCGGTGAGTTCGTCCGGGCCGGGATACCAAACAGCACGCTCGTCACGCTGAAGGCCACGGGCCACTGTCCGCACCTGAGCGCGCCTGATCAAACCATCGCCGCCATCATGGACTTCCTCGAGACTTGATTCGCGCCTGGGTTCGGCGCGCGGCGACTGAGCCATGTACAGCCAGTCCAAGGGAGCGTCACGCGTCGGAGTCCGCTACAGCTTGACCGACGGCGGTCGTCACCGCAGGGCGACCGACACCGTCCTCCTTGTCGTGGCGGTCGCGTACTTCCATTCGATCACACACAGACGCCGCTCTCGAGTGGTCGGTGGTTCACCCGAACCGTTCGGCGGTGTCCCCGAACGGCGGCACAACAATCCGGATCCCGTGGCCCCTAACGCCGGCAGTGAGACCGTTCTCATCGGCCTGCATGTGTGATCGGCGCTTGTTCTTGCGAGCGCGCCGGATCGCCCGTTACGGGTGCGTCACTGGCGATGTCGAGGCCGCCCAGAACAATTGCATTGCGCCTGATGTTGACCCCGCTCAGAGCTGGCGAGCTCGCGCGCACCTGACTAGCCCAGAACACGCGATCACCGGCTGCTCGAGCCCCGTCCCCGAGGTGCCGTTACACGGGTGATCCACGTGGCCCGGGCTGCACTCATCCAACCATGACCGAAGACCGACGTCGAGGGCTCGAGGTCAGCCCGTAGACGAAGCTCCGTCCTTATCGATCACCCTG